>OBUW01000257.1_pt1 | contig 36647 bp, 32 predicted proteins | sample 1475761 | NCBI WGS metagenome assembly OBUW01 (sample SAMEA2579908, study PRJEB22360) | human gut metagenome | biome: human gut; feature: human-associated habitat; material: faeces | place: Denmark | collected 2008/2010
TATTTAGTAAAAAAAAGAACTATACTAAAAAAAGTAACAGTGAAAATGTAATAAAAATGGCAGAAGAAATAAAAAAAGAAAAAGAGATACCAAACGGTATAGATCTTAGTATAAAATTTTCGGACAATAAAATAAATACAGTTAAACCAAATTATAACGGTAAAAGCACTTCAGAATATGGTGTGTTTGATCAAGAATAAAATAAATGATGAATATTTAACGGAGATTAGTGTATATTGGATAGATTAAGTATTGAAAGACAATTCTACTATTGTTGTGAAGGCAAATAAGTAGAAGGTTTTAAGTATAACTTCTGGCGATTTAAATAATAATATAAATGGAAGTGCTGATATAAAACTTTTTGACCTACTAGATTCTTATAATTTGCTTTCCATTTTATGACGATCTTGACCCAATTGAGTGATAGAATCAAAAAACCATCCCAACAACTGACAAAACCACAAACCAATCAAACCTACTCAAACAATGCTCGCAAATCACCAATGTATCACTCTCCAATTACGTAACTATGATCTAATTAAAGCATAGTTATTGAGGTTTTGTGATATATAGTATAAAATTAATGAGAATTAAATTTAATAATGTAAAATTCATCTTCGGGGTCGGGTGTAATTCCCAACCGGCAGTAAATAAAGCCTGCGACCTGCTAGTATGTATCATATTAGTGGCTGATCTAGTGAGATTCTAGAGCCGACAGTATAGTCTGGATGGGAGAAGATGGAGGTTTTTTGTTGTGCAATAATCCTCCTATTCTTACGAGATGAATGGAAGGAGAAAATTGAATATGCAACAAAATAAACGTCTTATCACAATAAGTATGTTGAGCGCGATTGCGTTTGTGTTAACTTTTATCAAGTTTCCTATACCATTTTTGCCACCATACTTAACTTTAGATTTTAGTGATGTACCGTCACTACTAGCTACATTTACGTTTGGACCAGTTGCCGGTATCATAGTTGCACTGGTTAAAAATTTATTGAACTACTTATTTAGTATGGGCGATCCAGTTGGACCATTTGCTAACTTTTTAGCAGGCGCAAGTTTCTTATTAACTGCTTACGCCATCTATAAAAATAAACGTTCAACAAAATCTTTGATTACTGGATTAATCATTGCAACAATCATTATGACTATCGTTTTGAGTATCTTGAACTATTTCGTTTTATTACCTTTGTACGGTATGATATTTAACTTAGCTGATATCGCAAATAATCTTAAAGTAATCATTGTTTCAGGAATTATACCATTCAATATTATTAAAGGTATCGTCATTTCTATTGTATTTATATTACTATATAGAAGGCTTGCGAATTTCTTGAAAAGAATTTAATCAAATTAAAGCAAAATAATATACACATAATAATAAAAAGCAGGTGACTATCAATAAACGATAGCTTACCTGCTTTTTCTATGGAACATTTGTCTAAAAAATCAATTATTCATATTTTAAAGCGTCCCCGTCAAATGATTCGTCTGCAATTTTTATAGAATCTGTAGGGCAACCATCTAATGCATCTTCCATGTCTTCATATAATTCTTCTGGTACTTCTGCAGTACCTTGGTTATCGTCAAGGATTACGAAAGCAATACCTTCGTCGTCGTAATCATATATATCTGGCGCTGCTGCACCGCATGCACCACATGCAATACAAGTATCCATATCAACGATTGTATATTTTGCCAATGTCTTCGCCTCCTTTGATAAAAATGCTAAAATAGTAATGTGACTAAAATTTTAGACAGCATCATTTTTATTTTCAAATTATCCGTTTTACAGAGTGAGGGTTAAACTTGCAACACATTATAAAAACAGCATTACAACAAACATTTAACTATAAAACAAATAAAAGTATTTACAATATCTTAGTTGGTAAGAAATCTCACCAAACCTTTTTTGGCGCTTGTAGTCAACAACAGTTGTCATTATATCACAGTTTACCACTATTAAAATATCCGTCTTTTGAGCTATTTTTAGAAAATATAACTGAATTTAATGCTGAAATGGAAATTATGTTGCATCCTAGATATACATTTGAAAGCCTGGGGCAAACATTTCAAGCAATTCAACTATTAGTGCAAACCATGTCTAATACTATGCAGCAAGATTTTCGTTTCGTACCAATCTCTCAAAATAATAAGATACAAGAAACTGTAAAAATTGTCTATAACTATATTAAAGAAAACCAATTACAAATTGACTTTGAAAATGAACTACATAACTTGTTTAAAGCAATAACTTTAAAAGGGCCATGTTACTTACATTATTATTTGCAAGGCTATGATGAACCAATGTATACGAGACAGCAAGTTAGTTTAATAGAAAAACTATCTCAACAGCAATTGTTTGAATACGAAATGAATAATTTAGTGACAATGATGTTTGAATTAGAAAGTGGAGAATATACTATTTTATCAAAAATAATAATGAAACCTACATTATTAAATCAAACCTATATTACTTATACAAGATTGCTTGAACAATTCACGATGGAAGATATAGCGGCTCAACAACAAGTTAAAATCAATACTATCGAAGATCATGTACTTGAAATCTTAATCAAAGGTTATATGTCTAATTACGATGATTATGTTGAACAAGAAGATCAACTGCAATTTTTGAATTTTTATCAACAGCATCGTGGCGAACGATTAAAATTTTACAAAGAACAATTTGACACGTTATCATATTTTCAATTAAAAGTATTAATCGTTGGATTTGAAAGAGGTGATTTGAATGTTGCATGATATTTTACGAAACAAATTTGGTTTCGAGAGTTTTAAACCGGGACAACAGGAAATTATAGAAAGTATAATGTCTCAACAACACACTCTAGGTATTCTTCCAACTGGAAGCGGAAAGAGTTTGTGTTATCAAATACCTACGTATTTATCAGGTAAGCCGACATTAATTATCTCACCGTTAATATCTTTAATGGATGACCAAGTTATGCAGTTGAAAATAAATGGAGAAAAACGTGTAACATGTATTCACTCTGGTATGGATGAAATTGAGAAAAAGCATAATATTAAATGTTTACGACATAGCCGCTTCATCTTTCTAAGTCCAGAATTTCTCCTGCAACCGTCAAATTTTAAATTAATATCTATGATAGACTTTGGCATGATTGTTCTAGATGAAGCACATTGCCTATCTGAATGGGGATATGATTTCAGACCACATTATGCTCTAATAGGAAAAGTAACAAAGCATTTTAAAGAAGCGGTAGTCTTAGCATTGACAGCAACTGCACCACCGCATTTACAAGATGATTTGACGGAAATGTTAGCAATTCAATTCAACGTTATTAAAACTACAATGAATCGCCCAAACATAAGCTTTAAGCATCTTAATTTTCATGATGATGAAGATAAAATTGAGTGGTTGCTACCGTTTCTACAACAGTCGGGACCAACGATTATTTATGTCTCATCGAAAAAGATGTGTCTGAATTTAGCGCAACTTATTTATGATTCAGGTTTTCTCACTGGCATTTATCATGGTGATATGAATTATCAAGAGCGACACACAGTTCAACAACAATTTTTAAATAATGATATTCCGATTATAGTCGCAACGAGTGCTTTTGGTATGGGAATTAATAAAAAAGATATTCGCACAATCATTCACTTTCATCTTTCAACAAGTCCTTCTAACTACATTCAAGAAATTGGCCGTGCGGGTCGCGATGGTGAACTAAGTCAGGCAATTAGTTTATTTCAACCGGACGATAAATATATTTTAGAAACGTTATTATTTGCAGATATGATAACAGAAGAAGATGTACAAAAATTCGAAATAGGAGAATTTTTAGCACCCGATAAACAAGACGTTTTGACAACGTTGCATTCATTCTATAGTATCGGCGCCTTGAAACAGATATTTAAGCAATCATTTAAACGAAAGCAATTAGGATTCTTTCGCATGATTGGCTATTGCAAATTGGATCAATGTAGACGGAAGTATTTATTAGAATTTTTCGGTGAATATCCACCGGCACAAGATCGATGTTGTGACAATGATTCTAATATAACTGATATCGTAATTTTAAATAAGAAGAAGGTAATTAGAAGTATTGGGTTTGATGAAAAGTTGCAAAATTTATTTCTCAGATAGTATTACTTTACTAAAAGAAAATTGACAAGCTATAATTAGTGTATACACAATTGAAAAATGATTGAAATAATTTTGAAAAATATACATAAACTTGTGTCATACGGGTATATTTTATGTAAAATCATTGTAATAGAATAGAAAGGAAGATGGCTATGTCTAATAATTTTAAAGATGACTTTGAAAAAAATCGTCAATCGATAGACACAAATTCACATCAAGACCATACGGAAGATGTCGAAAAAGACCAATCAGAATTAGAACATCAAGATACAACAGAGAATACGGAGCAACAGTTCCCACCAAGAAATGCCCAAAGAAGAAAAAGACGCCGTGATTTAGCAACAAATCATAACAAACAACATCACGATGAATCACAAGCATCTGACGACAATGCTCACAATGAGGCTGGCACATTAGATGATCGTCAAGTCGAATCATCAGCGCATAGTTCTGTAAATCAAGAACCTAGCCATCAAGACAGTACATCTCAACATGAAGAGGAATATTATAATAAGAATGCTTTTGCAATGGATAAATCACATCCAGAACCAATCGAAGACAATGATAAACACGAGACTATTAAAGATGCAGAAAATAACACTGAGCATTCAACAGTTTCTGATAAGAGTGAAGCTGAACAATCTCAGCAACCTAAACCATATTTTGCAACAGGTGCTAACCAAGCAAATACATCAAAAGATAAACATGATGATGTAACTGTTAAGCAAGACAAAGATGAATCTAAAAATCATCATAGTGGTAAAAAAGGTGCAGTAATTGGTGCTGGAACAGCGGGTGTAGCAGGTGCAGCTGGTGCAATGGGTGTTTCTAAAGCTAAGAAACATTCAAATGACGCTCAAAAGAAAAGTAATTCTGGCAAGGCGAATAACTCGACTGAGGATAAAGCGTCTCAAGATAAGTCTAAAGATCATCATAATGGTAAAAAAGGTGCAGCAATCGGTGCTGGAACAGCAGGTTTGGCTGGAGGCGCAGCAAGTAAAAGTGCTTCTGCCGCTTCAAAACCACATGCCTCTAATAATGCAAGTCAAAACCATGATGAACATGACCATCATGATAGAGATAAAGAACGTAAAAAAGGTGGCATGGCCAAAGTATTGTTACCATTAATTGCAGCTGTACTAATTATCGGTGCATTAGCGATATTTGGAGGCATGGCATTAAACAATCATAATAATGGTACAAAAGAAAATAAAATCGCGAATACAAATAAAAATAATGCTGATGAAAGACAAAGACACATCTAAAGACGCTTCTAAAGATAAATCAAAATCTACAGACAGTGATAAATCAAAAGATGATCAAGACAAAGCGACTAAAGATGAATCTGATAATGATCAAAACAACGCTAATCAAGCGAACAATCAAGCACAAAATAATCAAAATCAACAACAAGCTAATCAAAATCAACAACAGCAACAACAACGTCAAGGTGGTGGCCAAAGACATACAGTGAATGGTCAAGAAAACTTATACCGTATCGCAATTCAATACTACGGTTCAGGTTCACCGGAAAATGTTGAAAAAATTAGACGTGCCAATGGTTTAAGTGGTAACAATATTAGAAACGGTCAACAAATCGTTATTCCATAATATAACTATATAAATTGTAACTGAACTGCTATATACAAACGTGCATATTATAAAGTTTCTCTAAATATTATAGAAAACTTAAATTGCGCTTATAAGTATGTAGCAGTTTTTTCATTTTCAAAGTTTGTTATTTAACAAGGTGTTGTCTCAAATATTGACATATCAATTTAACTTTTTACATAGATCAAAAAGATAAAACACCATAATCAACAAATTTAACAAGGAAGAATAAAAAATAAATCAACATATTAAATTGTAGTGTTATTCAACTCCGTAGCTAACAATTCTATATTCACATTAAACAAATTGTCAAAAATATATCATAAATCTTCAAGCACAGACTTAGCACATCAATCACTGAACTGTTATAATAGTTTGGGATTAAAGGAGGCCGAAACAATGCAAAAAGTTGAAAGTATCATAATTGGTGGAGGGCCATGCGGATTAAGTGCGGCTATTGAACAAAAAAGAAAAGGTATTGATACCTTAATTATTGAAAAGGGTAATGTCGTTGAATCAATCTACAATTATCCTACTCACCAAACATTTTTCTCATCAAGTGATAAATTAAGTATTGGGGACGTACCGTTTATCGTTGAAGAAAGTAAACCAAGACGTAATCAAGCGCTAGTTTATTACCGAGAAGTTGTAAAACATCATCAATTAAAAGTAAATGCATTTGAAGAAGTATTAACTGTTAAAAAAATGAATAATAAATTTACAATTACTACGACGAAAGATGTTTATGAATGTCGATTTTTAACAATCGCGACAGGCTATTATGGTCAGCATAATACATTAGAAGTTGAAGGTGCGGATTTACCTAAAGTGTTCCATTATTTTAAAGAGGCACATCCGTATTTTGATCAAGATGTTGTTATTATTGGTGGTAAGAATTCGGCTATCGATGCTGCTTTGGAGTTGGAAAAAGCTGGTGCTAACGTGACGGTTCTATATCGTGGTGGAGATTATTCGCCTTCAATTAAACCGTGGATACTTCCAAATTTCACAGCATTAGTAAATCATGAAAAAATTGACATGGAATTTAATGCTAATGTTACCCAAATAACTGAAGATACTGTGACTTATGAAGTAAATGGTGAAAGTAAAACAATACACAATGATTATGTATTTGCGATGATTGGTTATCATCCCGATTATGAATTTTTAAAATCTGTAGGCATTCAAATTAATACAAATGAATTTGGAACAGCGCCTATGTATAATAAAGAAACATACGAAACAAATATCGAAAATTGCTACATTGCAGGTGTGATTGCTGCAGGGAACGATGCGAATACCATTTTTATTGAAAATGGTAAATTCCACGGTGGCATTATTGCTCAAAGCATGCTAGCTAAGAAACAAACGCCGTTAGAATCATAAAAATAAAGGTCTATGTACTAAATAACTTAGTTTTACAACGACTGACATTCATGAGATGTCAAATGAGGTTGATGACTAATTATTGTACATAGACCTTTTTATGTTACGTAATCATTATAATTCAAAATATGATTTGATTTCAGCTTTATCTAAATTGTTGCTTAACGCGACTAATAATTTTAATCTTGCTTTTGGACCATTCAAACCGTTAGAAAAAATAAAACCTTGTTGTGCGAGTTGGTAACCACCACCATCGTATGCGTAAGTTGGACTCACAATGCCATTAAAGGAACGTGAAACTAGCACAATAGGTATATTTAAAGATACTAATTGTTGAATGCCATCTAATGCGCTTGGAGGTATGTTACCTTGTCCTAACGCTTCAATAACCATACCATCGATACCTTCACGACTATAAAAACTAAAAATGTCACCTGGCATACCCATATATGCTTTTACTAATGGTACATTTAGTTTGTCATTGACATTTTCCAATGCTTGTTGGCGATATGGCATATGATGGAATTGCACACGATCCTTTGTCAATACACCTAGCGGACCATGATTTGGACTTTGAAATGTGTTTGTATTAGACGTATGTGTTTTGGTAACATTACGCGCCGTATGAATTTCATCATTAAATACAACCATCACGCCTTTATGACGGGCCTTTTCATCAGAGGCAACGCGAATAGCGGAAATATAATTATATAATCCGTCAGAACCAATTTCATTAGACGAGCGCATTGCGCCAGTAATAACAACAGGTTGCTCGATACCTAATATTAAATCAAGTAAAAAGGCAGTTTCTTCTAACGTATCGGTACCATGCGTGATAACGAAACCATCATAATATTTATTTGATACTGCTTCTAAAATAATATCCTTTAATTGTTTAACATGTTGGATTGTCATATGAGGTGAAGGTACATTAAAAGGATTTAATTCATCTATTTGTGCATATTGATTTATGACATCTTGATGCATTGAAATAGGGTTGATATCATTTGTTACTACTTTATTAGATTGGTCTTGTGACATACTAATGGTGCCACCAGTATGAATAACAAGTAGATGTTTCATATATTTCCTCCTATATTTCATTTACTTAATTATGATAAAATATTATTCATAAAACGACAAGGAAGGGAAATGACGCATGAAAGCCATTAATATTGCATTAGATGGTCCAGCTGCTGCCGGAAAAAGTACAATTGCGAAACGTGTAGCCAGTGAACTATCAATGATTTATGTAGATACAGGAGCAATGTATCGTGCATTAACATACAAATATTTAAAATTAAACAAAACTGAGGACTTTGCAAAACTAGTTGACCAAACAACATTAGATTTAACTTATAAAGCAGATAAAGGTCAATGTGTCATTTTAGATAACGAAGATGTAACAGACTTTTTGAGAAACAATGATGTGACGCAACATGTTTCATACGTTGCATCTAAAGAGCCAGTACGTTCATTCGCCGTTAAAAAACAAAAAGAGTTAGCTGCAGAAAAAGGTATCGTAATGGATGGTCGCGATATCGGAACTGTAGTGCTACCAGATGCAGATTTAAAAGTATATATGATTGCATCAGTTGAAGAGCGAGCAGAAAGAAGATATAAAGATAATCAATTAAGAGGTATCGAATCAAATTTTGAAGATTTAAAACGTGATATAGAAGCACGTGATCAATATGACATGAACCGTGAAATATCACCATTAAGAAAAGCAGATGATGCAGTGACTTTAGATACGACAGGCAAGACGATTGAAGAAGTTACTGACGAAATTTTAGCGATGGTTAGTCAAATTAAATAATCTAGTAAGTCATAACTATCTATTTGTAATGTGCAACGCTTAACGCATATGCAAATTGAATGTGCTGATAATGATTTACTCAAATTAAAAGGTGATTTTTATTCAACGATGAATAAAAGTTGCCTTTTTACTTTTGGTGAAAGTTAATGCGTCAGTCAATTGTGTAAGTTTTTTTAAAAAGTAAACAGAAATAATAAAGGTAAATTATTAGAATTCCAAAAATAATTCATTACATTCATAAAGCATTTTACAAATGGTAAGAAAATGAGTGTTACAAATCTAAGTATTGCAAAAGAAGCTGTTTTAGTCACAAAAAATGACCTATGTAATAATTCGAGAAAGATGCACTATATACGGTCTTCTTACTATTCAAATGTAAAAGTTGCTTATTTGCGTGGCTTTTTGTTTTATAAAAGTATAAAATTTTACTATAATATATCTTGTAGAGAACAATGAAATGACAGACTTATAAAACAAAATAGTGAGCTATGCTAATTTTTATACAAAAAATATGTATAAACATAGCGGACTTTATTACTTGTTTGAATATATGGTTGTAATAAATATATGTCCAACTAATTCACAGAATGAGATTAAGTGACATATTTATGGATACAACTAATTTACTAAATGTAATAAAGGTAGAATTTCTTGACAATTCTGTCAGTTTATAAGATGTTATAAATATGTAGTGTATAAGGAGGCAAACAAGATGACTGAAGAATTCAATGAATCAATGATTAATGATATTAAAGAAGGTGACAAAGTCACTGGCGAGGTACAACAAGTTGAAGACAAGCAAGTTGTTGTTCATATCAACGGTGGTAAATTTAATGGGATTATTCCTATTAGTCAACTATCTACGCATCATATTGATAGCCCAAGTGAAGTTGTAAAAGAGGGCGACGAAGTTGAAGCATATGTCACTAAAGTTGAGTTTGATGAAGAAAATGAAACTGGAGCTTACATCTTATCTAGAAGACAACTTGAAACTGAGAAGTCTTATAGTTATTTACAAGAAAAATTAGATAATAATGAAATCATCGAAGCAAAAGTAACAGAAGTAGTTAAAGGTGGTTTGGTTGTTGATGTAGGACAAAGAGGTTTTGTTCCGGCTTCACTAATTTCAACAGACTTCATTGAGGATTTCTCTGTGTTTGATGGACAAACAATTCGTATTAAAGTTGAAGAATTGGATCCTGAAAATAATAGAGTCATTTTAAGCCGTAAAGCAGTTGAACAAGAAGAAAACGATGCTAAAAAAGATCAATTATTACAATCTTTAAATGAAGGCGATGTTATTGATGGTAAAGTAGCGCGTTTAACTCAATTTGGTGCATTTATAGACATTGGCGGTGTTGATGGTTTAGTGCATGTATCTGAACTTTCTCACGAACATGTTCAAACACCAGAAGAAGTAGTTTCAATTGGTCAAGATGTTAAAGTTAAAATTAAATCTATTGATAGAGATACAGAACGTATTTCATTATCAATCAAAGATACGTTACCAACACCTTTCGAAAATATTAAAGGTCAATTCCACGAAAATGATGTCATTGAAGGTGTCGTAGTAAGATTGGCAAACTTTGGTGCATTTGTTGAAATTGCATCAGGTGTACAAGGACTTGTACATATTTCTGAAATTGCACACAAACACATTGGTACGCCAGGTGAAGTGTTAGAACCTGGTCAACAAGTAAATGTTAAAATATTAGGTATTGATGAAGAGAATGAAAGAGTATCACTATCTATTAAAGCAACATTACCAAACGAAGATGTTGTTGAAAGCGATCCTTCTACGACTAAGGCGTACTTAGAAAGCGAAGAAGAAGATAATCCAACAATTGGCGATATGATTGGTGATAAACTTAAAAATCTTAAACTATAATTTAATATTTAATAGTCAACTCCACATGTTTATGATTGCATGTGGAGTATTTTTTTGTAACAAAATATATTCGGAATGATAACGTGGACAAATTTAACTAAGTGTTTTATAAGATAAAGTTTTAAGTGCTGATTTTTATCATTACAGTAATAAACTCATTTTGAATACACAGTCTCATGTGATATTATTAAAAAGATATAAGAAAGAGAGGAAGTTAGCTTATGACTAAACCTATAGTAGCTATTGTAGGTAGGCCTAACGTAGGTAAATCTACAATTTTTAATAGAATAGTTGGAGAACGTGTTTCGATTGTTGAAGATACGCCAGGTGTAACACGAGATCGTATTTATTCTTCAGGTGAGTGGTTAACACATGATTTCAATATTATTGATACAGGTGGTATTGAAATTGGTGATGCACCATTCCAAACACAAATTAGAGCGCAGGCAGAAATCGCCATAGATGAAGCGGATGTTATTATTTTTATGGTTAACGTGCGTGAAGGATTGACACAAAGCGATGAAATGGTCGCTCAAATTTTATACAAATCTAAAAAACCGGTCGTATTAGCGGTTAACAAAGTAGATAATATGGAAATGCGTACAGACGTGTATGATTTCTATTCATTAGGATTTGGTGAACCGTATCCGATATCAGGGTCACATGGTTTAGGGCTTGGTGACTTGTTAGATGCAGTTGTTTCTCATTTTGGTGAAGAGGAAGAAGACCCATATGATGAAGATACGATTCGTCTTTCAATAATTGGACGTCCGAATGTAGGTAAATCAAGTTTAGTAAATGCTATTTTAGGTGAAGATCGTGTCATTGTCTCTAATGTTGCAGGAACAACAAGAGATGCAATCGATACTGAATATAGTTATGATGGACAAGATTATGTTTTGATTGATACTGCTGGTATGCGAAAAAAAGGTAAAGTATATGAATCAACTGAAAAATATTCAGTGTTAAGAGCCTTAAAAGCGATTGAACGTTCAAATGTTGTTTTAGTGGTCATTGATGCAGAACAAGGCATTATTGAACAAGATAAACGTGTTGCAGGATATGCACATGAACAAGGTAAAGCAGTCGTGATTGTCGTAAATAAATGGGATACTGTGGAAAAAGATAGTAAAACGATGAAGAAATTTGAGGATGAAGTACGTAAAGAATTCCAATTTTTAGATTATGCACAAATTGCTTTTGTGTCTGCTAAAGAACGCACAAGATTACGTACATTATTCCCTTACATTAATGAAGCAAGTGAAAACCATAAAAAACGTGTACAAAGTTCAACTTTAAATGAAGTTGTTACTGATGCAATTTCCATGAACCCTACACCAACAGACAAAGGTAGACGTTTGAATGTCTTTTATGCAACACAAGTTGCTATAGAGCCACCGACATTTGTTGTATTTGTTAATGATGTAGAATTAATGCATTTTTCTTATAAACGCTATTTAGAGAATCAAATCCGTGCCGCTTTTGGTTTTGAAGGTACACCAATTCATATTATAGCTCGAAAGAGAAATTAACGATTGGGGGATAACAATGACTAAAATTACCGTTTTTGGTATGGGAAGTTTTGGAACAGCCCTTGCCAATGTTCTTGCAGAAAATGGACATGATGTTTTGATGTGGGGTAAAAATCAAGATGCTGTTGATGAATTAAATACATGTCATACAAATAAAAAGTATTTAAAATACGCGAAATTAGATGATAGCATTATCGCTACTTCAGATATGACCAAAGCAATTCAATTTGCTGACATTTATTTAATGGCTTTACCTACTAAAGCAATGCGAGAAGTTGCTACTCAAATTAATGATAAGCTGACATCTAAAAAGACTTTTATACATGTTGCTAAAGGTATTGAAAATGGGACGTTTAAACGTGTGTCAGAAATGATTGAAGATTCTATTTCACCTGAATATAATGCAGGTATTGGCGTGTTGTCAGGGCCAAGTCATGCGGAAGAAGTGGTAGTCAAGCAACCAACTACAGTTGCGGCATCATCAAAAGATAAAAGTGTAAGTAAATTAACACAAGATTTATTTATGAATGATTATTTACGTGTGTACACGAATGATGACTTGATTGGTGTTGAACTTGGTGGTGCATTGAAAAATATCATCGCAGTTGCAAGTGGTATCGTAGCTGGAATTGGCTACGGTGATAATGCAAAAGCTGCATTAATGACTCGTGGCTTAGCGGAAATTAGCAGATTAGGTGAAAAGTTAGGTGCCGATCCTATGACATTTCTAGGTTTAGGTGGTATCGGTGACTTAATCGTTACTTGCACATCAACACATTCTCGAAATTTCACATTAGGATATAAACTTGGACAAGGTGAATCAATGGATCAAGCATTATCTGAAATGAATATGGTTGTTGAAGGTATTTATACAACTAAATCCGTTTATCATTTAGCTAAAGAAAAAAATGTGGATATGCCAATTACAAATGCATTATATAGAGTGTTATTTGAAAATATATCAGTAAAAGAATGCGTAAAAGATTTAATGGAGCGCGATAAAAAATCTGAATAAAATGTGTATTATTACACATATACAGCTAATAATTACGTAAAATGAATAGAAATGGCTTAAATTCAACGTTTTTGCCACATAAATGATTGCGATTTATGTAATGCTTGTGTTAAAGTTTTACCATAATGATATAAACATATCATTATCAAACCTCAGGAGGTGAATGTCTAATGAACAAAACAGATTTAATCAATGCAGTTGCAGAGCAAGCTGATTTAACTAAAAAAGAAGCTGGTTCAGCAGTAGATGCTGTATTCGAATCAATCCAAAACTCACTTGCTAAAGGTGAAAAAGTACAATTAATTGGTTTCGGTAACTTTGAGGTACGTGAACGTGCTGCACGTAAAGGTCGTAACCCTCAAACTGGTAAAGAAATTGATATCCCAGCAAGTAAAGTTCCAGCATTCAAAGCTGGTAAAGCATTAAAAGATGCTGTAAAATAATTTTACTTAAAAAGCCCTGAATAAGGGCTTTTTATTTTGCTTTTAATACTTACAAACTGTACATAAATTGTAATGTTCTTCTAAGTTTTTAATCTTTGGAACATCCATTGTTTAAGCGTTCAAAATATTTCATGACATAATAGTTTTGATAAAAATAGCAACTACAAAATATACATATGAATAATTAGATTAATTGGTAGTGTTGAATTTACTTAAAAGGTAACCATGTCTACTATAGTATTTTATGTTATTTAAAGTGATGAATAATGTAAATGAAGTAAGGGTTATTATGAGAATTACAAAAGCTACATAAATTACTGTTAGTTTAAATTGAAATTTAAAAATGATAAGTAATCTTAATGCTTCAAAAGATTTTAATTTCTTACATATAATGTTAATATGAATAGTGATAATATCGTGAGGTGTAGACATGGAAACAACTGTTAGCAAATTGGAAAGACAAATATTAGAAAGATTAAAGGGCGTATCAGAATATGAATCCATTAATATTAATCATCGGTTAGGTAAGTTACTCGATTTATATGATATTCCAGATGTTGCCAAAGTAGCATGCCTCACAATTGACACATCAATGAGACACCTTGATGACATTACATATAATCATTTGTCTAAGCATTCCATTTTGATTGGAGATTTAATTAGTGCACATTTTTATACGCTACTAGCAGAAATCAATGATTTATCATTTCAAAATGAAATTAGTAAAGCAATTGTTGAAATTAATGAATTGAAATCTTCATTACATCATCAAGCTTTAAATGATTATGAAATTTCTCAAGCAATAGTAAAAATTGAAACACTTTTCCCATATATTACGTTATCTCATTTCGGTATCAATATTGATGAGTCGGAAATATATAATTATTTATTTGAAGATATGTCTGATTACTATCCATCATACTTCAAGAAATATAATCAAAGTGAAGTAAAGCATTACTTACACGATATCCAAAAAAGTTATTTAAAAAGTAGAGGTAATTAAGCATGGCTGACAATAAAGCAAATAAAGAGCAAGTACATCGCGTTTTTCAAAATATTTCAAAAAAATATGACAGATTAAATAATATTATTAGTTTTGAGCAGCATAAAGTATGGAGAAAACGTGTCATGAAAGACATGGGTGTTAGAAAAGGTACGAAAGCATTAGATGTTTGTTGTGGTACTGGTGATTGGACAATCGCATTAAGCAAAGCTGTAGGACCAACAGGTGAAGTTACTGGTATTGATTTTAGTGAGAATATGTTAGAAGTAGGAAAAGAAAAAACTGCTTCAATGGAAAATGTTAAACTTGTTCATGGTGATGCAATGGAATTGCCGTTTGAAGACAATTCTTTTGATTATGTAACAATTGGGTTTGGATTAAGAAATGTGCCAGACTATTTAGTCGCGTTAAAAGAAATGAATAGAGTACTTAAACCAGGTGGTATGGTGGTATGTCTTGAAACGAGCCAACCAACTTTGCCAGTCTTTAAACAAATGTATGCATTATACTTTAAATTTGTTATGCCTATTTTTGGAAAATTATTTGCAAAATCAAAAGAAGAATATGAATGGTTACAGCAATCTACGTTTAATTTTCCTGGAAAAGAAGAGTTGAAGCGCATGTTTGAAGAAGCGGATTTCATAAATGTAAGAGTACGTAGTTTTACAGGGGGCGTTGCTGCAATGCACCTTGGCTATAAAGAAAAAGATAATACCAAAGGTGATTAACGTGGCAAAGTTAAACATGAACAATGAAATTAAGAAAGTGGAACAACGACTTGAAAAGGCAATAAAAAGTAAAGATTCTGTATTAGAACAGGCATCATTACATTTATTGTCATCTGGTGGTAAAAGAGTACGCCCAGCATTTGTAATTCTGAGTAGCCAATTTGGCAAAGATGACCAAACGTCTGAACAAACGTATCAAGTTGCAGTCGCATTAGAGTTAATTCATATGGCAACACTTGTTCATGATGACGTTATTGATAAAAGCGACAAGCGTCGAGGCAAGTTAACCATATCAAAGAAATGGGATCAGACAACTGCTATTTTAACTGGGAATTTTTTATTGGCATTAGGACTTGAACACTTAATGGCAGTTAAAGATAATCGTGTACATCAATTAATATCTGAATCTATCGTTGATGTTTGTAGAGGGGAACTTTTCCAATTTCAAGACCAATTTAACAGTCAACAGACAATTATCAATTATTTACGACGTATCAATCGCAAAACAGCACTGTTAATTCAATTATCAACTGAAGTTGGTGCAATTACATCACAATCTGATAAAGAGACTGTACGAAAATTGAAAATGATTGGTCATTATATAGGTATGAGCTTCCAAATCATTGATGATGTATTAGACTTCACAAGTACCGAAAAGAAATTAGGTAAGCCGGTCGGAAGTGATTTGCTTAATGGTCATATTACGTTACCGATTTTATTAGAAATGCGTAAAAATCCAGACTTCAAATTGAAAATCGAACAGTTACGTCGTGATAGTGAACGCAAAGAATTTGAAGAATGTATCCAAATCATTAGAAAATCTGACAGCATCGATGAGGCTAAGGCAGTAAGTTCTAAGTATTTAAGTAAAGCTTTGGATTTGATTTCTGAGTTACCAGATGGACATCCGAAATCACTACTTTTAAGTTTGACGAAAAAAATGGGGTCAAGAAACACATAGTATTTATGAAAAGTATTGAAAGCGCTTTACCAACCTGTTAATATATAATAGTAATATACATAAACCTATTAAACACAGGGGGATACATAAAGTGGAACGTACATTTTTAATGATTAAACCAGACGCAGTACAAAGAAATCTAATTGGTGAAGTAATTTCAAGAATTGAAAGAAAAGGACTAAAACTTGTCGGTGGTAAATTAATGCAAGTACCAATGGAACTTGCTGAAACACATTATGGTGAACACCAAGGTAAACCATTTTATAATGATTTAATTTCATTTATTACATCAGCACCAGTGTTCGCAATGGTAGTTGAAGGTGAAGATGCAGTTAATGTATCTAGACATATTATTGGCAGCACCAATCCTTCAGAAGCTTCACCAGGATCAATTAGAGGTGATTTAGGTTTAACTGTTGGTAGAAATATCATTCACGGTTCAGATTCATTAAAGTCTGCTGAACGTGAAATTAATTTATGGTTTAATGAAAATGAAATTACTAGCTATGCTTCACCACGTGATGCTTGGTTATACGAATAAAATATAAGCTATAAACCTTTATGATTTATTTATAAAGGTAGAAAGGGTTTTGTTATGTGGTTAGTCATTATGATTATACATAACAAGACCCGTTTTTTATGTTGTAGTAAATTACTTGAAAAATTTTATAGTTTTTTTGGTAACACTAAAAAGAGAGGAATATTCTTTATCAAATGAAACTAAACAGAAAGAAGGGGTTGTTAAAATGAAGAATATTATTTCAATTATTTTGGGGATTTTAATGTTCTTAAAATTAATGGAATTATTATATGGTGCTATATTTTTAGACAAACCACTTAATCCTTTAACAAAAATTATTTTTATACTGACTCTCATTTATATTTTTTATGTATTAGTAAAAGAGTTGATTATATTTTTGAAGTCGAAGTATAACAAAAACGCTTAACATATGCATATTTTTAATATCATAAACTATTTTTATACGGACTGATTAACTTTATAAAAAATGATCAGTCCATTTTCTTTTATATAAAGAAATATAGCTTGTATATTATTTATTCGTGGTTAGCTACGATTATATGCGGTATAAGTTGTTCGAATAAATTTTAAATTTTCAAATGGTTGTTTAAACAATATAACAATATTAGAAATTCATAATACTTTTCTCGTTGTGAATATATTATAATGAATCTTAGTTCGTTTAATATTAAGATAATTCTGACATTTAAAAAGAGATATAAATCAATTTCTTAATTGAGCTTGAAAACAAACATTTATGAATGCACAATGAATATGATAAGATTAACAACATATTATAATGTTATCGTGGAAGTATGAAAGGAGCGAGTGTGTATGAGATACCTAACTTCAGGAGAATCACATGGACCTCAATTAACAGTTATTGTTGAAGGTGTACCTGCAAATTTAGAAATTAAGGTTGAGGATATTAATAAAGAAATGTTTAAGCGTCAAGGCGGTTACGGACGTGGACGTCGTATGCAAATCGAAAAAGATACAGTGGAGATTGTTTCGGGTGTAAGAAATGGTTATACATTAGGTAGCCCTATTACAATGGTTGTTACTAATGATGATTTTACACATTGGCGAAAAATTATGGGCGCTGCGCCAATAAGCGACGAAGAACGAGAAAATATGAAACGTACAATTACGAAACCAAGACCGGGACATGCAGATTTAGTTGGCGGTATGAAATATAATCATCGTGACTTACGAAATGTATTAGAACGTTCATCTGCCAGAGAAACAGCAGCACGTGTAGCGGTCGGTGCACTATGCAAAGTTTTATTAGAACAATTAGATATCGAAATATACAGTCGTGTTGTTGAGATAGGTGGCATTAAAGATAAAGATTTTTATGATTCAGAAACATTTAAAGCAAACCTTGATCGAAATGACGTCCGTGTAATTGATGATGGCATCGCACAAGCAATGCGCGATAAAATTGATGAAGCGAAAAACGATGGTGATTCAATAGGGGGCGTAGTTCAAGTTGTAGTTGAAAATATGCCTGTTGGTGTAGGTAGTTATGTACATTATGATCGTAAATTAGATGGAAGAATAGCACAGGGTGTCGTTAGTATTAATGCATTTAAAGGTGTAAGTTTTGGAGAAGGATTTAAAGCAGCTGAAAAGCCTGGTAGTGAAATTCAAGACGAAATTCTCTACAATACTGAATTGGGCTATTATCGTGGGTCAAATCACTTAGGTGGTTTAGAAGGCGGTATGTCAAATGGAATGCCAATTATCGTTAATGGTGTAATGAAACCAATTCCAACGTTATATAAACCACTAAATTCAGTAGATATTAATACTAAAGAAGACTTTAAAGCAACAATTGAACGTTCTGATAGTTGTGCTGTTCCTGCAGCAAGTATCGTCTGCGAACATGTCGTAGCATTTGAAGTTGCAAAAGCATTATTGGAAGAATTCCAATCAAATCATATTGAGCAACTTAAACAACAAATTATTGAGCGCAGACAATTAAATATTGAGTTTTAACAACAAGAACAATTGAGGTGTAATCATGAAATTACAAACAACATACCCTTCAAACAATTATCCAATATATGTTGAACACGGTGCAATCAAGTATATAGGCACATATTTAAATCAATTTGACCAAAGTTTCTTGTTAATTGATGAATATGTAAATCAATATTTTGCGAATAAATTTGATGATATTTTATCATATGAAAATGTACATAAAGTCATTATTCCAGCTGGTGAAAAGACGAAAACATTTGAGCAATATCAAGAAACATTAGAATACATTTTGTCGCATCATGTAACACGTAATACAGCGATTATAGCTGTTGGTGGTGGTGCGACAGGAGATTTTGCAGGATTTGTAGCAGCAACACTATTAAGAGGTGTCCATTTTATACAAGTTCCCACAACGATTTTGGCGCATGATTCTAGTGTTGGCGGTAAAGTGGGTATTAACTCAAAGCAAGGTAAAAACCTTATCGGTGCATTTTATCGTCCAACTGCTGTGATTTATGATTTAGACTTTTTAAAGACGTTACCATTTGAGCAAATATTAAGTGGCTATGCAGAAGTTTATAAGCATGCGTTATTGAATGGTGAATCAGCGACGCAAGATATCGAACAGCACTTTAAAGATAGAGAGATATTACAGTCATTAAATGGTATGGATAAATATATTGCTAAAGGTATTGAAACGAAGCTGGATATTGTTGTTGCAGATGAAAAAGAACAAGGTGTACGTAAATTTTTAAATTTAGGTCATACATTTGGGCATGCTGTTGAATACTATCATAAAATACCTCATGGTCATGCAGTGATGGTTGGCATTATCTATCAATTTATAGTTGCGAATGCTTTGTTTGATTCTAAGCATGATATTAATCACTATATTCAATATTTAATACAACTTGGTTATCCTTTAGACACGATAACTGACTTGGATTTTGAAACGTTATACCAATATATGCTAAGTGATAAAAAGAATGATAAGCAAGGTGTACAAATGGTCTTGATTAGACAATTTGGAGATATCGTTGTACAACATGTTGATCAACTAACATTACAACATGCATGTGAACAATTAAAAACATATTTTAAGTAGGTGAATGAAATGGTAAATGAACAAATCATTGATATTTCAGGTCCGTTAAAGGGCGAAATTGAAGTGCCGGGCGATAAATCAATGACACACCGTGCAATCATGTTGGCGTCGCTAGCTGAAGGTGTATCTACTATATATAAGCCACTACTTGGTGAAGATTGTCGTCGTACGATGGACATTTTCCGACTGTTAGGTGTAGAAATCAAAGAAGATGATGAAAAATTAGTTGTGACTTCCCCAGGATATCAGTCTTTTAACACGCCACATCAAGTATTGTATACAGGTAATTCTGGTACGACAACACGATTATTGGCAGGTTTGTTAAGTGGTTTAGGTATTGAAAGTGTCTTGTCTGGAGATGTTTCCATAGGTAAAAGGCCGATGGATCGTGTTTTAAGACCGTTAAAAAGTATGAATGCAAATATTGAAGGAATTGAAGACAATTACACCCCATTAATCATTAAACCATCTGTAATTAAAGGTATTAATTACAAGATGGAAGTGGCAAGTGCACAAGTTAAAAGTGCCATCTTATTCGCAAGTCTATTTTCTAAGGAAGCGACCATCATTAAAGAATTAGATGTAAGTCGAAATCATACTGAGACGATGTTCAGACATTTTAATATTCCAATTGAAGCGGAAGGGTTATCAATTACTACAACTCCTGAAGCAATTCGATACATTAAACCTGCAGATTTTCATGTTCCTGGCGATATTTCATCTGCAGCGTTCTTTATTGTTGCAGCACTTATCACACCAGGAAGTGATGTAACAATTCATAATGTTGGAATCAATCCAACACGTTCAGGTATTATTGATATTGTTGAAAAAATGGGCGGTAATATTCAACTTTTCAATCAAACAACTGGTGCTGAACCTACTGCTTCTATTCGTATTCAATACACACCAATGCTTCAACCAATAACAATCGAAGGAGAATTAGTGCCAAAAGCAATTGATGAACTGCCTGTAATAGCATTACTTTGTACACAAGCAGTTGGCACGAGCACAATTAAAGATGCCGAGGAATTAAAAGTAAAAGAAACAAATAGAATTGATACAACGGCTGATATGTTAAACTTGTTAGGGTTTGAATTACAACCAACTAATGATGGATTGATTATTCATCCGTCAGAATTTAAAACAAATGCAACAGTTGATAGTTTAACTGATCATCGAATAGGAATGATGCTTGCAGTTGCTTCTCTACTTTCAAGCGAACCTGTCAAAATTAAACAATTTGATGCTGTAAATGTATCATTTCCAGGATTTTTACCAAAACTAAAGCTTTTAGAAAATGAGGGATAATATAAAATGGAAGATATCTATAAATTAATAGACGATATCAATCTACAAAAACTAGAAAATTTAGACTCTCGTGTTAATGAAGCAATAACTACTGACAACGATGACGCATTATTTATTCTAGGAGAGACACTTTATAATTTTGGATTAATGCCACAAGGTTTGGAAGTATTCCGCGTGTTATATCACAAATATCCAGACGAAAGTGAATTGCTGATTTATTTTATTGAAGGTTTAATGTCTGAAAATCAAACTGACGAAGCGTTAGAATATTTAAGTTATGTTGAACCATCACCTGAAAAGTTGATGTTAGAAGCAGATTTATATCAACAAATTAATATGATGGAAGTTGCTATTGATAAATTACAAGAAGCACTTGAACTAGAGCCAAATGATCCAATAATCCATTTTGCATTGGCTGAAATGTTATATTATGATGGTCAATATTTACGTGCTACCTCTGAATACGAAACTGTTTTAGAAACTGGTGAATATCAAGTTAATGGTGTAAATTTATTCTCTCGTATGGCAGATTGTAGTTTACAAAGTGGTAACTATAGTGATGCGATTCGCTTATACGATGAAATTAATGAAGATGAGATGACTTCAGAAGATTATCTCAAAAAAGCTATTTCTTATGATAAAAATGACATCACTCAAGAAGCAATTAAAATAATGACTACATTACTTTCTAAAGATCCTGATTATATTCAAGGATACCTGTATTTACAATCATTATATGAAAATGAAAAAAATTATCCAGATGCCATTGAAACGGGTAAAGAAGGATTACGACTAAGTCAATTTTATAAAGAGTTAATGTATACAACTGGATGTTTGGAAATAGAACACGGCGATGCTAATGAAGGTGTATTATTGTTAAAACAAGCATTAGAGGTTGATAATGCTTACCAAGAACCTTTATTGATTTTAAGCGATTTATATCGTAATGAAGAAGATTATGAAGCAATCATTGAATTATTAACATATGTAGATGAAGAAGATTTGGATCCTACATTCATGTGGCATTTAGCGTTCGCCTATGGTCAAGAAGAGCGAGATAAAGAAGCTCAACATTTCTTTGAATTAGCATATCCAACGATGAAAACAAATATTGATTTTATGAGTGATTATTATTTCTATTTAATTGAAATTGGTCAAAAGGAACAAGCAATTACTATTTTAAATCAATTGTTGGAACTAGAGCCAAGTAACGAAAATTGGCATGACGAATTATCAAGATTGCAATCTTAAAATGGGGTATTTGATGTCAGAGACACTCAATCAAATTAAAGAAAGTTTTATTGAATATTTACTTTTTCAATATCGATTTAAGTCGCGTATTGCAGTTTGGGTGCTTAACTATATAAAAGTGAATGAGGCGAAATTGGCAAACATTCATTTTGTAGATACAAAAATTAATCATCATGAAACATTAGAAATTGCAGAAGTGGGAAGTCACGCTTCTGCAATTCAATTTACTAAGCGTAATATAAAGTTAATGAATACAAATGAAATATTTGATTATATCGCTAATCATAACTGTGCTTTTGATATTCAAATTCACTTCGCAAACGTGTCAAAGCGTGAGCAAAGGCTAGATGATTTAATAGTTGCTCAACTAACGGAATCGCCCAGTTATCAAACTTACCTTCATGACTTAAATAGTATGGCTATAGATCGACATAAACATGCGTTATTAATAGATTACTTGTTACACAATATTGATTTAAGTTTACAGATGAATGAAAAGCAACGTTTTTATCAACTAACGCAAATTTTAAATACACTCAAGCTAGTAAATAAACATAATCAATTTGAGGACTTAGCAGATGACGATTAATACATTTTGGCAATATACACTTTATCAACGTTCTTGGTTAATGATGCTCCTCATTTGTAATATATTAGGGATGATTTATGGTTATATATGGTATGGTGAACAATTAAGTCATACGCCGTGGCAGTTTAAGATTTTTGTTCCAGATAGCCCAACTGCAATATTATTCTTAGTTATTTCAATCTCATTGATATTAATCCGAAAACAAAATAGTATTATCGATGCACTGGCATTTGTAACATTATTCAAATACGGGATTTGGGCAGTTATTATGAATATATTATTTATTATTGAACAAGGTGATATTACAGTAAATGGCCTGGTATTAATGTTTTCTCACAGTATAATGGCTGTTCAGGCAATTTACTTCTATCCTAGGTTTAAACGTTTTATGATTGGAATCAGCGTAGCGATGACTTGGGTATTTTTGAATGATTATATTGACTATTTTCACCTTCAATTTCCATATTATGATTTTATAACTACACATGTGTGGCAAATTGGTGTATTATCATGTTGTCTGAGTGTTTTTGGACTTTTGCTTTATATTGAATTAAACAAATTATTAAAGTGTAAATGATTTGATAAAAACGGCAAATGACAGTAAAATATCTATAAAGGAGAGTGAGTTTATTGTCTTCAATTTTTACTATGATAATTTATTTCGTAATATTAATGGTGCTTCCTTTATGGGCACAACACAAAGTTAAATCTAACTATGAGAAATATTCACAAGTTAGATCAACTAGTGGTAAAACGGGTCGTGAAGTTGCATTAGAAATTTTACATGCAAACGGTATTTATGATGTCGAAGTTGTTAAAGGTGAAGGATTCTTAACAGATCATTACGATCCTAAAAAGAAAGTTGTTTCACTATCTCCTGCAAACTATGACAGACCATCAGTTGCTGGAACTGCAATTGCAGCCCACGAAGTTGGTCATGCCATTCAAGATCACCAAGGATATTGGTTCTTAAGATTCAGAGCAGCATTAGTACCTGTTGCAAACCTAGGGAGTTCATTAAGTTATATGATCATCATGTTAGGTATTATCTTAACAGCGATAGGTAGTGCATTTGGTTCAACTGCTTTATGGATTGGTGCTGGTTTAATGTCATTAGCGGTATTATTCTCAATTGTTACGTTACCAGTTGAGTTTGATGCGAGTTCAAGAGCGATGAAACAAATTACGGCATTGAACATTGTAAATGAAAAGGAATACAAACATGCGCGTAAAGTATTATCTGCAGCAGCAATGACTTATGTTGCAGCAACTGCTGTCGCTGTAGCAGAGCTTGTACGTATTATTTTGATTGCGCGTTCAAGTGATTAATCTTATAGATTAACAATTAACTTAAATTAGACACTTATTAACTAGCTAATCACATTTTTGTGTGGTTGCTAGTTTTTTTGTGCTTATTTTTCTAATAGTAGATTATTCACTATATTATTTTATTGTAGTGGTACGTATCATAAAGTTATAATCCCAATTTCAATTGATTTAATTTAGTTAGGAATGCATTACATTTATATAAACTGAATTATTAAACTTCTAAAATAAACAACTTGTCATCTAGTTTAGCTAGAGTCAGTAGATTGCACTAAACATGCATGAGACTTCAAATTGATATATACTATATTAGAAATGCAATATAAGGAGAACGTAGAAATGAAATCAATGGTAGAAATGCAACGTGAAGTTGATGAATATATTGGACAATTTAAAACAGGATATTTTTCACCACTAGCTAACTTAGCTAGATTGACTGAAGAAGTGGGCGAACTTGCACGTGAAATAAATCATACCTATGGTGAAAAAAAGAAGAAAGATTCAGAGGAAGCAAATACGATTAAAGCAGAATTAGGTGATAATTTATTTGTGTTGTTATGTTTAGCGAATTCAATGGGAATAGATATGACAGAGAGCTTTAATGAAACAATGAAAAAGTTTAATACAAGAGATAAAAATCGATTCGAAAGAAAGTGAATATAAAAATATTTGCTTTATTTGGATTTGATTAAGATTAAAAATATCCATCAATGAATTGCATCGCATGAAATCATATTATTTTTAAAGTAAGTATAACTAGATAAATGATTATATATACAACACCTGCTTTTTAGATATTTGAAATTATAAACTCAACATTACTATAAACTTAAATTGTAAAATTAAATTTAAACAATTATCTACGAATCGAGAATAATAGAAAGAGAAATAGAAAGAAAGGATGGGCAAGCGAATGAAGATAGGTATAACATGTTACCCGTCCATGGGTGGTTCTGGAATTATTGCCACAGAATTAGGAATTAAATTAGCAGAGCGAGGTCACGAAGTACATTTTATCACTTCAAATATCCCGTTTAGAATAAGAAAACCATTACCGAATATGATTTTTCATCAAGTTGAAGTGAATCAATATGCAGTTTTTCAGTATCCACCGTATGATATTACGTTAAGTACTAAAATCGCTGAAGTTATTAAAGAATATGATCTTGATTTGTTGCATATACACTATGCTGTACCTCATGCAATTTGTGGGATTTTAGCTCGTGAGATGTCAGGTAAAGATATAAAAATTATGACAACGTTACACGGTACTGATATTACTGTTTTGGGCTATGATCATTCACTCCAAGGTGCAATTAAATTTGGCATTGAAAAAAGTGATATTGTGACAAGTGTGAGTAAATCTTTAGCGCAAGAAACACATGAAATTATCGAAACTAACAAAGAAATTATACCGATTTATAATTTTGTACGTGAAAATGAGTTTCCAACTAAACATAACACAGCATTAAAATCACAATTTGGTATAGCACCAGATGAAAAAGTGTTAATACATGTATCGAATTTTAGACAAGTAAAACGCATAGATACTATTATAGAAACATTTGCAAAAGTACGTGAAAAGATACCTAGTAAATTAATTTTACTTGGTGATGGTCCTGAATTAGTGCCAATGCGTCAAAAGACGAAAGAGTTAAACGTAGAAGAGGATGTTTTATTTTTAGGGAAACAAGATTGCGTAAGTGAATTTTACCAATTATCTGACTTAGTATTATTATTAAGTGAAAAAGAAAGCTTTGGACTAACTTTACTTGAGGCTATGAAAACAGGCGTCGTTCCAATTGGTTCAAATGCCGGTGGAATTAAAGAGGTTATTAAACATGGTGAAACTGGATTTGTCGTAGATGTGGGTGATAGTGATTCAGCGAGTGACTATGCTATCCGATTACTTGAAGATAAGGTGTTATACAACAAACTTCAGAAAAACATGCTAGCAGATATTGCTGAACGTTTTGGATCAGAACTCATTACAGATCAATATGAGTATTATTATCAAAAAATGCTAAATGAGCATAACAAAAGTAAAGGCGAGTAATAATATGGATAAATCATTATTTGAACAGGCAAGGCCTATATTAGAACAAATTCAAGACAATGGTTTTGAAGCATATTATGTAGGTGGCTCTGTAAGAGATTATGTCATGGGAAGAAATATTCATGATATAGATATCACAACAAGTGCAACGCCAGATGAAATAGAATCTATCTTTAGTCATACGATACCTGTAGGTAAAGAACATGGCACCATAAATGTAGTTTTTAATGATGAAAATTATGAGGTGACAACATTCCGGGCTGAAGAAGATTATGTCGATCACCGTAGACCAAGTGGTGTTACATTTGTTCGTGATTTATACGAAGATTTGCAACGAAGAGATTTCACGATGAATGCGATAGCAATGGATACAGCATACAAATTGTATGATTATTTTGATGGTCAACAAGATATTAATAATCGAATAATAAGAACTGTAGGTATAGCTGAGGAACGATTCCAAGAAGATGCTTTACGTATGATTCGATGTTTAAGGTTTCAGTCACAATTATCATTTGATATTGCAACGGAAACATTTGAAGCGATGCGAACACAAATGGCAGATATTAAATTTTTATCAATTGAGCGTATAGTGATTGAACTAACTAAATTAATGCGAGGAATTAATGTTGAAGAGAGTTTTAATCATTTAAAATCGCTGAAAGCATTTAATTATATGCCATATTTCGAACATCTTGATATGAATCAAATTAATGTGACTGAACCAATTGATTTAGAATTGTTGATTGCTATAGTGTCAGTTAAATTTGATATAAATTACTCATTAAAGCCTTTAAAGCTAAGTAACCGACAAGTAAAAGATATCAATCAATATATTCAAATTATGAATGCATTACCAATTATTATTACAAAAGAACAATTAAAAATGTTTGTTTATGATTATGATACGAATCTCATTAAAAATGTAATGGTTGCAGCAGACGTGTTAAAGGCAAATGATATTCAAGGACATGAACCATTAATCGTTAACCTTCAAACGATTTATGAAACATTACATCATTTACCTATGTATTATAGAAAAGACATGATGGTTAATGGCGGTGTACTTATGGCACATTTAAATGCCAAAAGTGGTCCGTGGTTAAAAGATGTGCTAAGACAAATTGAGATAGCGATTGTAACAGGTAAAGTAAGCAACGAAGAAACTGAAATTTTGAAATGGGTGGATAATCATGTCAAAATATAGTCAAGATGTACTTCAATTACTCTATAAAAATAAACCGAATTATATATCTGGACAAAGCATTGCGGAATCACTTAATATATCGCGCACTGCAGTAAAAAAAGTGATTGACCAATTAAAGTTAGAGGGATGTAAAATAGATTCAGTAAATCATAAAGGACATTTATTACAACAACTCCCAGATATTTGGTATCAAGGTATAATAGACCAATACACAAAAAGTTCTGCTTTGTTTGATTTTAGTGAAGTATACGATTCAATAGATTCTACACAACTTGCTGCGAAAAAGTCACTTGTTGGAAATCAATCTTCATTTTTTATCTTGAGTGATGAACAAACGAAAGGTCGTGGGCGATTTAATAGACATTGGAGTTCTTCAAAAGGGCAAGGACTTTGGATGTCTGTCGTGTTAAGACCTAACGTTGCATTCTCAATGATATCTAAATTTAATTTATTTATTGCATTAGGGATAAGAGATGCGATTCAACATTTTAGTCAAGATGAAGTCAAAGTGAAATGGCCGAATGATATATATATTGATAATGGTAAAGTGTGTGGTTTCTTAACTGAAATGGTTGCTAATAATGATGGTATAGAAGCAATAATATGTGGTATAGGTATTAATTTGACGCAACAACTAGAAAACTTTGATGAAAGTATTAGACATAGAGCAACAAGTATACAATTACATGATAAAAATAAATTAGATAGATATCAATTTTTAGAGAGATTACTTCAAGAAATTGAAAAAAGATATAATCAATTTTTAACGTTACCTTTTTCTGAAATTCGTGAAGAATATATTGCAGCTTCTAATATTTGGAATAGAACGTTGCTATTTACAGAAAATGATAAACAGTTTAAAGGACAAGCAATTGATTTAGATTACGATGGCTATCTAATTGTTAGAGATGAAGCGGGTGAATCACACCGTTTAATTAGTGCAGATATAGATTTTTAACACTAAAGCAAGGAGAGATAGCTATGGGTATGGCAACCTATGCCGTTGTGGATTTGGAAACAACAGGCAACCAATTAGATTTTGACGATATCATTCAAATTGGTATAACGTTTGTGCGCAATAACCAAATTATTGATACATATCATTCTATGATTAGAACAAATTTAGAGATTCCGCCATTCATTCAAGCGTTAACATCCATTGAAGAAAAGATGCTACAACAAGCGCCATATTTTAATCAAGTTGCACAAGAAATCTACGATAAGATAAAAGATTGCATTTTTGTCGCTCATAATGTAGATTTTGATTTAAATTTTATTAAAAAGGCATTTAAAGATTGTAATATTCAATATCGTCCCAAAAAAGTTATAGATACACTAGAAATCTTTAAAATAGCTTTTCCTACAGATAAAAGCTATCAATTAAGTGAATTAGCGGAGGCACATGGTATTACCTTAGCAAATGCCCATCGAGCTGACGAAGATGCCGCTACTACTGCTAAATTGATGATTTTAGCTTTTGAAAAATTTGAAAAGTTACCGTTAGATACTTTAAAGCAACTATATTATTTAAGTAAACAGTTGAAATACGATTTGTATGATATTTTCTTTGAGATGGTTAGGCAATATGATGCAAAGCCATTGGATAAATCGTACGAAAAGTTCGAACAGATTATCTATCGTAAGCAAGTTGATTTTAAAAAGCCGACAACAAATTATAATGGCAGCTTGAAGTCTTTATATAGCAAAGCTGTAGATCAACTTGGCTTAACATATCGACCACAGCAATTATATTTAGCGGAAACTATATTAGATCAGCTCATGCATAGTGAAAAAGCAATGATTGAAGCATCACTAGGCAGTGGTAAATCATTAGCATATTTACTTGCGGCCTTGATGTATAATATTGAAACTGGGAAACATGTCATGATTTCTACCAATACCAAGTTACTGCAAAGTCAATTGTTAGAAAAAGATATTCCAGCAATGAATGAAGCGTTAAATTTTAAAATTAATGCACTATTGATTAAAAGTAAAAGTGATTACATTTCATTGGGACTTATTAGTCAAATTTTAAAAGATGACACAAGTAATTACGAAGTGAATATCTTGAAAATGCAATTGCTGATTTGGATTACAGAGACGCCATCCGGAGATATACAGGAATTAAATTTAAAAGGTGGTCAAAAGATGTATTTTGACCAGAAAATTGAAACATATGTACCGGCACGTCACGATGTTCATTATTATAATTTTATTAAGCGAAATGCACAGAACATTCAAATTGGTATTACAAATCATGCACATTTAATTCATTCTGATGTTGAAAATTCAATATATCAATTGTTTGATGATTGTATAGTGGATGAAGCACATCGCTTACCAGACTATGCCTTAAATCAAGTGACAAATGAGTTGAGTTATGCTGATATTAAATATCAGCTTGGTTTGATTGGTAAAAACGAAAATGAAAAATTGTTAAAGGCAATTGATCAACTGGAAAAGCAGCGGATTTTGGGAAAATTAGATATTGCACCAATTGATATTTTTGGCTTGAAGGCTAGTATGAATGAGATTCATGAGTTAAATGAGCAATTGTTCTCAACGATATTTACGATTATCAATGATTCTGATGTTTATGATGATGATATTCATCGCTTCCATAATGTATTTACTTTTGAAACAAAAGACATTTTGAAGGATTTACATGCGATTATCGATAAGTTAAATAAAACGCTAGAAATATTCAATGGCATTAGTCATAAAACAGTTAAATCATTACGGAAACAGTTGTTGTATTTAAAAGATAAATTTAAAAATATCGAACAAAGTTTAAAAGCTGGACATACTAGTTTCATTTCAATTAAAAATTTATCTCAAAAATCAACAATACGTTTATATGTGAAAGATTACGCTGTAAAAGATGTATTAACGAAACAAGTATTGGAAAAATTTAAATCACTTATTTTTATATCTGGTACTTTAAAATTTAATCATTCGTTTGATGCTTTTAAACAGTTATTCAACAAAGATGTTCACTTTAATACATTTGAAGTTAACACGTCGTTACAAAGTGCAAAAAATACAAGTGTTTTTATACCGAGTGATGTAGCATCTTATCAATATAAAAATATAGATGAGTATGTAGCATCGATTGTAAGCTATATTATTGAATATACGACTATAACGTCATCAAAATGTTTAGTCTTATTTACGAGTTATAAAATGATGCATATGGTACAAGATATGCTAAATGAATTGCCAGAATTTGAAGATTATGTTGTGTTAACACAACAGCAGAACCAAAATTATAAAATAGTACAACAGTTTAATAATTTTGATAAGGCCATACTGCTTGGTACGTCAACATTTTTTGAAGGCTTTGATTTTCAAGCAAAAGGTATTAAATGTGTGATGATAGCGAAGTTACCGTTTATGAACAAGCATAATGCAAAATATTGGCTTATGGATTCTGAATTCACTTCAACTTTCAAGGAATATGTATTACCTGATGCAGTTACACGTTTTAGACAAGGACTTGGAAGATTAATTAGAAATGAAAATGATCGCGGTATAATAGTTTCATTTGATGATCGACTCATAAACAGTAATTATAAAAACTTTTTTGAACAAACACTTGAAAATTATCGTCAGAAAAAAGGTGACATTCAACAGTTTGGAAAATTATTAAGACAAATTCAAAAGAAGAAAAAGTAAAATACAAAGTAAAATTCTTGTGACATGACATGTGCTATGTTCTGTTACAAGAATTTTTGTTTGGTCGTCAAAATTTGAGTTTTATAATTAAACTTGAATGTTGGCACAAAAAACGACCTTCATACTAATAATATTGAGGCTTTATTATATATTTTGTCTGAAACTGATGATTGTATTGTCTTAATATAAATTAATGTTCAAATCTGTGCTTAAATCATTACCATTTACACGTTATCTTTTAGTCTAGTTCTAGAACTTGAAAGCGGATTTTGTTAAAATGAATGAGTATTGTATAACGAAAAAATAAATAGGAGAATGGTTATGAAAACAACGATTAAACAAGCGAAAGATCATTTAAACCAAGACGTTACAATTGGTGCTTGGCTAACAAATAAACGTTCAAGTGGTAAAATCGCCTTTTTACAATTACGTGATGGAACAGGCTTTATGCAAGGCGTAGTAGTTAAATCAGAAGTTGATGAAGAGGTATTCAAACTTGCGAAAGAAATTACTCAAGAATCATCTCTATATGTTACAGGCACAATTACAGAAGATAATCGTTCTGACTTAGGATACGAAATGCAAGTGAAGTCAATTGAAGTTATTTCAGAAGCGCATGACTATCCGATTACACCTAAAAATCATGGTACGGAATTCTTAATGGATCACCGTCATTTATGGTTACGTTCTAAAAAACAACATGCTGTAATGAAAATTAGAAATGAAGTTATTCGTGCAACGTATGAATTTTTCAACAAAGATGGATTTACAAAGGTTGATCCACCAATTTTGACAGCAAGTGCACCAGAAGGTACAAGTGAATTATTCCATACTAAATACTTTGATCAAGATGCGTTTTTATCTCAAAGTGGTCAGTTATACTTAGAAGCTGCAGCAATGGCACACGGAAAAGTATTTTCATTTGGTCCAACTTTCAGAGCTGAAAAATCAAAAACACGTAGACACTTGATTGAGTTCTGGATGATTGAAGGGGAAATGGCTTTCACAAATCATGCTGAAAGTTTAGAAATTCAAGAACAATATGTAACACATGTAGTAAAATCAGTTTTAGAAAATTGTAAACTAGAGTTGAAAATGTTAGAGCGTGATACATCAAAACTTGAAAAAGTTGCGACACCATTCCCTAGAATTTCATATGATGATGCAATTGAATTCTTAAAAGCAGAAGGCTTTGATGATATTGAATGGGGCGAAGATTTTGGTGCGCCACATGAAACTGCCATTGCTAATCATTATGATTTACCGGTGTTTATTACTAATTATCCAACTAAAATTAAGCCTTTCTATATGCAACCAAATCCTGAGAATGAAGAAACTGTATTATGTGCAGACTTAATTGCACCTGAAGGATACGGTGAAATTATAGGTGGATCTGAACGTGTGGATGACTTAGAATTGTTAGAACAACGCGTTAAAGAACATGGATTAGACGAAGAAGCATATAGTTACTACTTAGACTTACGTCGTTATGGTAGTGTGCCACACTGTGGATTTGGTTTAGGTTTAGAGCGTACAGTAGCATGGATTTCTGGTGTTGAACACGTTCGTGAAACAGCGCCATTCCCAAGATTATTAAACCGTTTATATCCATAAGTTTTAGGGTCGTTACTTAAAATTTATATTATGATAATAAAAAGAATCGTCCAGCCTATATTAATAGCTGGGCGATTTATGCTTGGAAAATGTAGATTGATAACGGCTTATATTAATGATGAACAAACTTTTGTTTAGTAACTATATTTGGAAAATAAATAGCTCGTCTGATTATACATAAAGTTCATTGTTAAAATCTAGTTTTAAAAAAATACGGTTATTTAAAATTTGTTTGCTACTAGTTAAATATATTAAGCATTTTAGTCGAAAATTAAAGAAAATGATTTATACTATTAAGTAATGGTTAAATTTAAAAGGGGGCACGAACATGGATAAATATCAATTAAAAGCAAGACCTGTAGTGATACGAAGAGAACTATTAGACCATTACAGTGACTTAGGTTTAGATGAGCAAGATTTAGTCATTTTGCTTAAATTGATTTATGCTTCCGAAACATCAAACAAACAGCCTTCAATTGAATTACTTCAGAAGGGCTCAACTATGCAACCACGTGATATTACAATGGTTATTCAAAATTTGATTCAACGTGAATTGCTAGAATTACAAGTTCAAAAAGATGAAGAAGGTAGATTTACCGAATATATGAATCTAGATCCTTTTTTCGAAAAATTAAGTCATATATTGAAGCAACAAAGTATGGAAACGAAAGAGCAAAATAGTAAAGAAAAATTTAAACAATTATTTAGAATTTTAGAGGATACATTTGCAAGGCCGTTATCTCCATATGAAATAGAAACATTAAATCAATGGATTGATGTTGATAGACACGATACTGCAATTATACAAGCGGCATTAGACGAGGCGAATAGTTTGAATAAACTTAGCTTTAAATATATGGATCGTATTTTACTTAATTGGAAAAAAAACAATGTCAAAACAATTGACGATTCTAGAAAAATAAGAGAAAAATTTAATAAACCGAAAATGACGCACACAGTTAAAACGGTACCTAAATTTGATTGGTTAAACGGGGAGAACCTTGATGGTAAGTAAGAAAAAAGCATTAGAAATGATTGATGTTATAGCAAATATGTTTCCGGATGCAGAATGTGAATTAAAACATGATAATCCGTTCGAATTAACTATTGCTGTACTATTGTCAGCGCAATGTACAGACGTTCTAGTAAATAGAGTAACAACTGAGCTGTTTAAAAAATACAAAACGCCTGAAGATTATTTAGCAGTCAGTGATGAAGAACTTATGAATGATATTCGTTCCATCGGTCTGTATCGTAACAAAGCTAAGAATATTAAGAAACTTTGTCAATCTTTGATTGATCAATTTAATGGAGAAATACCACAAACACATAAGGAATTAGAAAGTTTAGCAGGTGTAGGACGTAAAACTGCTAATGTAGTCATGAGTGTAGCATTTGATGAACCTTCATTAGCTGTTGATACGCATGTAGAACGTGTTTCTAAACGCTTAGGTATTAATCGTTGGAAAGATAATGTGAGACAGGTAGAAGACCGTTTATGTTCTGTCATACCTAGAGATAGATGGAATAGGAGCCATCATCAACTCATTTTCTTTGGAAGATACCACTGTTTAGCCCGAAAACCTAAATGCGATATTTGTCCATTATTAGAAGATTGTAGAGAAGGACAAAAACGTTATAAAGCTAGTTTGAAAGAAGCGTGATAACATGACAAATATTACAAAAGAGGTATTTGATAATTTAGAACAAGAGATTGATGTATTTGCCAAAAATAAGACATTAGGTTCTAGTGAAGCAAAGCCCTACTTGGATGAATACCATAGTAAAATTATTGATTATTTTAAGCAGGTTAATGACATAACTGGCAATATTGATTTTGATAATTTAAATCAATATCCTGTTGTGCCAATGAATTTTAAAGAAAGATATGAATATATGATTGAACGTAAATATCATTTTATGGGCTATCGACAAATGAAGACCTTTAAAACTGAATTGATTAAAATGAATGCTAGTTATCAAACAAGATTAAAGAATAAGCAGGTATAGATAAGTTTGATCATTTCCTAATATTGAAAATATGTAAAACTAATTCATGCACACATATTTGTATTTATGTTAGGTGTCGTGTCATTATAACGTCTTAATATAATAACTGTCCATCTACATCATAATGGATATCTTGAGGTATGGTTTAAGATATCTATTTCGAATCGTAGGTGGATTTCTTATATTTATGATTATGAAAATACATTTCAAACATGTTGATATTTTACTGATTAACGTGCTCCGGGAATTGATAAACATATCAATTTAAAACAGCGTCTAAGATGACTATGAGAAAATATAATCATAATTTTAAAAATGGGAACAACCACTTATTCAAATTCAATAATTTTACATAGCTAAAGATGTGCATATGAAAACTGTTTAGATGTTTCAAAATATATGTGAATGACTGATTTTACGGTTTCTACTAATATAGCAATAGCGTATGAATACTTATAAAAAAATCCTCAGCTACACCATAAATATGGTATAACTGAGGATTTTATGTTGAGTGGATTAGTTGAATATACCTGTTAATCCACCGCTGTTTCTAGATTGTTGAGATCTAGTATTGTTATTTGATTGTGCAGTACCACTACTGTTTGCTGATGTGTCACTACCACCGTGTGTACTACGATTTGTAGTGTTGTTATCTTGACTACCAGAAACATTGATTGATGGGATACTACCACTTACTGAGCTAGGACGTTTAAAGTCTTCGCCATCTCTAGATGAAATTTTTGACATCACATTTTCATATAAGAACTGTGGATATTCTTGTTGGCTATGTCCCACAAATGAGTTTTCACCATATTGTTTAACTTTACTGAAGCCCATCCACACTGACATAGTGTATTGAGGTGTAAAGCCGTTAATCCACACGTCTTTCGCTGCATTATCAGGTAAATTATATTGTGAATAAGTTTCAGCACCGTAAGTACCAGTACCTGTCTTAGCACCCATATTTACTCCAGATACACCATGGCCATATGCAGAACCATATGGTTTAAATGTACCTTTTAGCATCTCAGCTAACATGTATGCAGTGTAATCACTCATCGCTTTATGGCTAGTATGATCGTATTCGATTGTTTCACCATCACGAGTAACTACTTTTTGAATTGAATGCGCGTTGTTATAAGTACCACCGTTAGCGATTGCAGCAAATGCTGATGCTAATTGTGTTGGTGAGAATTCTGAAGCAGAACCACCAAGTACTTCAGATGGACCAATATCGCCTTCGTAGTTTAAGCCAAGTTTGGCAGCGAATTTCTTAGGTGCATCATTACCAGCATTTTGCTTAACTGATTGCCAAGCTTTTAAAGCTGGGATATTGAAACTTTGTCGTAAAGCATCATAAATAGATACAGTACCGTGACTCTTCGTATCATAGTTTCTAAATGTAGAACCATCAACTTGATATGAAGATTCATCTTGAATCGCATGGTTTGTTGCCCATTTCATATTTTCAATGGCAGG
>OBUW01000259.1_pt1 | contig 36352 bp, 19 predicted proteins | sample 1475761 | NCBI WGS metagenome assembly OBUW01 (sample SAMEA2579908, study PRJEB22360) | human gut metagenome | biome: human gut; feature: human-associated habitat; material: faeces | place: Denmark | collected 2008/2010
AGCAGCGCTCTTGGCATTTGCAATCTTGCTTACAGCTTTCAAGCCGGCCCCAACATCCAATAATGCCCAGAAACCGGATACCACAACTTCCCACCACGACGCATCACCGTTCGCCTTGGCCAACAGCTTGTCCACGAACAGCAGCGCGGCCACCGCCGCGGAAGCAACAGCAATCCAACCGCCGAAGAACAACCCAATAACACCAAGGACAATGGAGGCGACCTCAAGAATCTTCACGGTAATCTGCCAAGCATCGGAATACTGCCATTGCTCCGCAAAACCATGCAACTTCGGCGATTCACGCGTGGCAGCGGCAATAGCCTTGGCCTGCTCATCGCCAGCCTTCTTATAGTTGTCGACGATCCTATGCACCGCTGCTTTGGCCGCTTCCAAATCTCTATTGGCCGTGGACAGTCCTTGCTCATACTGGTCGACCATGCTCTGCGCCTGTCTGCGTCGATCCCGTGCACGCTCATAATCCTCGTCACTGGCATCAGGGCTGAGATTGGAATACGCACTTTGCACACGATCGAATTCACGCTGGCTTGACGCTACATTCTGTTGAGCATTCGCCTGCGCTCTCTTGGCATTCTCCACCTCCACGAAGGCATTGGAAGCCTGACGCTGATAGCTATCGATGTCTGAACTCCACGTGTCCAGTGCTTTCGCGACATCCCCAAACCCTGTGGCAAAGTTGCGGAAATCCTTCGGCATGGTACCAATTTTGTCAACGAACTTGGTCACCCATTCGCCGCTCATGCCTTCCTTGGTCTGCAAATGATCCAAATCATCTGCCATCTTATTGAAAGTGCCTTGCAGGTTCGAGTATCGCCCCGCCAAGTCGGCAGTGAATCCACCATTCCCAGGAACCTGATTCCCCGAATACCCGACAAAACCCCAATCCTCACCATCGAGATTCACGATATTTCCTCCCCACTCGTCGACGCATACGCGCTGGAATTCACAAACTCAATACTCACCGTATCCGCCATCGAAGCAAACAAATTAAACAAAACATCAGCAATATCAATTTGCGGAGTGGCACCAGTTACCACAAACACATGCTCCCCACACGGGATGAAAGTTCGAAGCGACGCCACATGACGATTGGTTTTATCACCCTTGTCATCAACCAACGACGTTATTGATTGCGCCTGAACCGCAGTCCCCATTTTCGGCAAATTCACTTTCTGCAACGACATGAATTCACCATCACCAAGTTCAGCCTGTTCATTAATGGAATCGAACGCGAATACCACAGAAACGGTTTGGTAATCAAGCAAGTTCCCGCTTGGAAGCAGAAGACGCAACCGAAAAGCCCACCCAATAAGCCACACCTGCCACTTGCTCTTAGCCCTCCATTGACCTGACGCCCATCTCCGCGGAACCATTCAAGAACTGGTCGGCGAGACGCACGTATCCGGGCATATCACCACTGAGCAACGCCAATCCCATGTTGCGAGCCGCCTTCACGTCCGCGATCCATGTCAACGCCACCACCGCAGCCGCCGCACTCATATCCAGCGCCTCCGGCGACGAACCATCGTCACGCCGGCCACCACGACGAGCCGTCATATCCTGCCCCATGCCGGCCAGCATGATGGGCAACGCCGGAACCCCGTACCCACGCACGCAATCCCGACAATCCGACAACACCCCCAACACCTCATGCAGCGCCTCCCCATCACGCTCGTCCACCGCACGCATCAACAACGACGCCAAACGCGCGCCAACAAGCCCACGCGCCTTGGAATCCACGAAATTCCTATCCAGCCAAGGACCGGCCACAACGTTAGAACACGCATCCCCGGATTCCACACCAGCCAGAACCCCGCACGCCGCTTCCACATGCTCGCTATCGAACACATACTGGCGGGACGCACGCACCACTCCGGCATCTAATCCGATCGCCGCATCCGACAGAGCGGCATCCCATGCAGCATCAGCAACATCCGCATCCACAGAATCCGTGGAAACACCAACAGCATCGGCAACCGAAACAGAAGAACCCGATGACGAGCCAAGACCAGCACCGGATTCACGGAAGGCCAGCACCTCCTTCATCCGCTCCACACCCCGCGAATCGAACGACACCGACACATACGGCATCATGCCATCCAACACCTCCAGATACCGCCCCTGCAACAACAAATCCGCCCACACCCGCGTCACATCATCATCAAGAGACCAACGCAACAACACCCACGCACCCATACGGCACACCGCATCAACATACCCCTCCAACTCGCCAGCACTCTCCTCACCCGGCAACGGCATCCGCCCCTCGGCAACACGACCATACGCATCCAACAACGAACCATCCGCCCGCCACAACACACGAAACAGCCAACCGACCATTCCGCTTTTCCCCACGACGGATATCACCCCATCAAGAAAACGCATCGCCTCCGCACGCGCTGCGCCCGCCCCTGGCGAGACCGTACAGGATAACGCGACCATATCCCCGAACGCCCCCTGCCCGAACACGTCATAGCCACGCGCCACAACCCCATGAGCCGCACGACTCGACGGCAACAAGCCAACCACAACAGGCAAACCAGCCAACGCATCCCTCAAACCACGGACACACCCGACAAAACCCTCACCGTCAACAACCACAGCAACACCCTCCATACCAACATCCGAACAGCAAACACGCCGCACCCACATCACACACCCGTGGCGGCCGCGTAGGCAAGCAGCATCAACATGACGAAATCAAGCACCAGGAAACCAGCAGCCACAGGCTGCCACGAGGCATCACGCCCCTCCAAGACACAACGCCGGATCGCACGAAGCTCACCGGGAATCCAGAACAACACCATGCCGACCGCCATCACGGAATTCACCCAGAACAACTGATTCGCATCGGCCGGGCCGACCCACAACATGCCCATTAATCCCAAACCGGCAACCACATTGCCACCCACACGCACACGCGGGGAAACACCCACCCCACGCAACACCACAAGCACCACGGCAACCACCACGGCAACCCCAGCCACAACCAAACCAGGCACCACCACAGCAGGAGAACTGTCGTAATACAGTCTGTCCGGACGTCCAGTCGTGGAGTCAATCAAGCTTTCGACATGGGGACCATACATCGCATACATAACGGTCTTTCCAATCTCCGCGCCCGCGGCACCGGCGACACACTGAACAATCAGAACGTCCCCGGCAACAGCAATCCACGGCTTGCGCATAACATGAGCAGCCAGCCACAGCAATAGTCCCGGAACAACACCCACGTCGAAAAAGACCGCCACAGGCCACCAATCGCTCGACAACGAGATACCGGCCATCTGCAGGAACCACACACCACCTCTAGCGGAATCACGTTCGAAGAACGCATACCGGGCTTGCAAACCTACCTGCGCAAGGAACAGCACAAACCACACGATAGTCCACAAGGCAACCCCCAAACGAGTGAACACACGCCTGCCACCCACAGGAATGCACATGTCGATGAACTCGCCCAACGCGCCATTCGCCAGAACACGATTCTCACCGCTGACATCAGAACCGCCAGCCTCGGCATCACCGCCCACACCAGCGGCTCCACGCTCCCACGGTGGCCGACCACCACTTCTCACCATATCAATCACCTCTCCACCATAAAGGAACGAATCGCGGAACCCGCATAAACAAATCCTTCACCGGCATTGTTCACCGCATCCGCCGCATCATTCAACTGGACAAGCCCCGGAATGAACATTTTCGCCACATCCCATGGACCCAATGTCCGCCGCCCGTACTTGACCTGATCAAGTACGAAATCATGCGCATGGCCAGCCAGATTGGCCCCCCTTCTGCAACAAATGCTCACGACCGGCGTAATACAATACCGTTCTCAGTGTCCGACCGCTGCCTCCCCATCGTCCCACCTGAGAAGCGATAACACGCACACTATCCGAAACCCTCTTCACATCACCAAGAAACGTCATCCCTTCCGACACCTTCGTGTAAGTAGGGAGAACCTTGGAATACTGGGTGAGTATACCGAAACTCGCCACGCTGTGACACTCCCCGAGATTAGTTGCGATATTCCCCGACGCCAGTTTGAAGGATCTCAAATCATCTGCCAAACCGGTCGACTTCGCCACACTAGCCGTTTTGAATCCTTGCAATCCGGCGGAAAGACAACGTACCGATCCAATAATCGAAAGAATCAGGAAAGCACCTTCTGCAATCACTTCGTTAAAAGATGCATCCCCATAAAGATAATCTACATACTTGTCTGCTAACAGTAAGGCTCCCAGCGCCACGACTGCCAGCGCGATTCCCCATCCAGAAACAAACAGGCTCACTATGGCGAGCACGGCGGAAGCGGCCTTCGCGAACGATACGATGCACTGCCATCCATCCGAATAATGGAACTTCTCGAAACCGTTCACGGCAGGTGCATGCTCCTGTGCCTTGGCAATCTCACCCGCACGTTTATGCGCTTCACTCTCATAGTCCAAGCGGATATCACATACACGACGTTTCGCATCTGCCCACTCATCGCCCGCGGTCTCGACATGGTCGCTGTACCCGTCCAGCATCTGCTGTGCGGCTTCCTTCGCCTCACGCGCATTCCTGCGCTGCACATCCGTGGCGGCATCGGGCAACTCGTCAAACACCGCCCCCGCCTGCGTCAATGCCGAGCGCGCCCCACAAGACAGCCGCTCATACCGCTCCTTCTCGTCGCGTGCGGCGATGGCACGTTCCAACTGGGTTTTGGCATCCGACTGGAACCCGTCCAAAGACTGCATCCAGCCACGCAGCTGACAGGACACCTCACCAAAGCTGTCAGCAAATCGGCCGAAATCCCTAGGAAGATCCTGCAGCTTCTCCTCGAACTTGACAACCCACTCGCCCTGCATGCCGGCCTTTGTGTCCAGATTCTTCAATGCGGACGCCATTTCGGAGAAATCCCGCGACAAACACTTGTACTTCCATGCCATACGCGCGATTCCCTCGGTATCACCCGACACCGGATTGTCCGGCTGGTCCACTACGGCCCAGTCCAAATAATCGAGATTCTTCATAATTCCCCAACTCCCCTATTGATCCGATTCGTCCGATTCGGTTTCCACCGAGACTCGCAATGTCGCCGTAATTCTGGTAAACAGCTCGAACAACGTGTCAGACAATTCCACCTGAGGCGTAATGCCGGTAGCAAGAATTACCTTTCCCGCACAGGGGATGAACGTACGCAACATCGCCAACCTACCTACGGGCTTACCTTGTTGGCCATGAACGGTTTCTACAGAAGATGCCTGTACCGCAGGACTGAGTTTATTGAATGACGTTTTGCTCATGTGCAGTTCATCACCTTCGGGCAGGCCTTCCCGCTCCGTGAGCAGCGACTCCACGATGGCATCCAATTCCTCATCCGCTGTACCATACGGCACAGCGGATGGAAGCACTGAGACCATGAATGTAGCCATTACCAATACGGGGCTGGCATCATCAAGTTCCGTGGTTATGGCGTATCGTACACCAGCTTTCCATGATTGCTCGTAAGAGTTCGCCAGATATTTGCGTAATGCCGGATAAACTTCTCGCCAGTCGGCGATGACGTGTTTCATCGGTTCAAGAGCCTGCCGAATCTGCCGTTCCCGGTCAGCAGGATCCAACAGGATTTCTCTCCATCCCTGTGGAGGTATCAATGAAATATGTAAGAATTCAGCCAACGGATTCTCCCCATCGCCGGTCGATAATGCTCATAGCAGGCAGTCAAGATTGGTGCACGGCATCGGAAATGGCCTTGGCAATCGCCTCATCGGCCTCATCGGACCCGGTTTTCACGTTTTCCAAGAAGTCACGAAGATTCTCCGTCTTCTTCTTGTACTTGTTCTTCGTATCGCTGACCTGATGGTTGAATGCGAAAACCGCATCGACCAGCTCGGAACAGCCGACATTGTCAGAACTCGGCTCGGTAATCTGCTCATCCAGATTTAGCCGATCACGAATACTGTTGAACCCCTGCATCAGCGTGCTTACTGATTCTTCCACAATCGTCAGGTTTTCGGCCACCCAGCAACCTCCTTGTTGTTCGTGCAATCCTTCATACAGTTTTCTCGGCAACACCAATCAAACCGATTCTATTGGCATCCAACCCGATACTGCAAGACCTTCCGAAGCGAATGCTCACGACTCGGCTAGCTGGCGAACGTGCCGCGCATACGACTCCATATCGGCGTTCAACAAATCCACCGCCAACTTGCGGCTCCAGGAAGGATCAGGGATGCGCGCGAGCAGCATGGCCGCCATGCTCGAGCGCAGGTCACGCGAGGACTCCAGGTACCGCATACGTTGGTCGAGATCCGCATCGGGCCGCAGCCCGTCCGAATCCTGCAACGTGCGCGCGGCGATGATGGGCAACGCCAGTATGCCGTCATCACAAACGATGTCCCGGTATATGGCGAGCAGATTCAACGCAGCCTCGAGCCGGTCTCTATCCCTCTGCTCCAACGCGGTGGAGACCAACGGCTCCACGATTCCCGCTCCCGCCAAGGTCAGCAGCTTGTCCTGCACGAAATCCGGCTTGTGCCAGGGATTGCCATCATCAAGCTCGCCATCACCATCCGCATCGCCATCGGCATCAGCCTCGGCACGGTCAAGGAAATAGCGATACGCCTCGATGGTGTGGTCCGCATCGAACAGGTACAGCACATCGGATTGCGGGAACGGACGGCCATCATCCGCGACGTCAAGCCCCTCCCCGTCGTCAGACGCGGTAGAATCCTCGCCTGACGAATAATGAGGACCGCCTTCCGCCTCATGCAGCTTCATCTCCATCGCGGCGGTCTCGCCACGCCGCATCGCCGCGGCTATGGCGCGATCGCGCAAATCCGATGCCACCAATTCGGTTTCGTTCGTGTTCAACGACACATTGGAGTACGGAAGAATGCAATTGAGCGCCTCATCGTACTGTTCAATGAGGAACAACCTCGCGATATACGCGCTGGAGACGTCCCCTTCGCCCCAGCCAAGAAGGACATGGGCCGCCAACCGGCATGCCGAAGTCAGGAAATCAAAAGTGGCGTCCAGATTCTCCACATCCGCATCGGCTATCTGCTGGCGAAGCTGCAACTCCTTGCCCCAAATCATGCGGAACAGCCAGCCGAACACATCCTCATCATCAATCATGGAGACTGAATCAGATATAAATCCCTCGCCCTGGGCAACCAAATCCTCATCACGGGTGCGAACTGCCAAAGCGATGATATCGGCGGGACTCGTCTGCCCGAACACATAATAGGACCGCTGCACCAAGGCATCATCGAAGCCATCCGGCAACGGAACCAGCGGATCCTGCCACATCCGGAAATCCGCAACCAGACACTTCAACTCCTCGACATACCGCCGCTCATCCAACCGAATGGACATCCCCACTCGCCCTCCTTTGCACTACCATCCCAGCACACAACCGACCGTCACGCCATGGGCAGCGCCGTACACACGCCAATGACGAACAACGCCTCGGCAGTGAGCCAGAACGCGGCCGACCACTCACCACACGACTCACGACGATTATCCACACAAAAATACACGGCAGCCAAATCCAACGGGAACCACAGAAGCCCGACGAACAAGGCGATGAACGGGGCAGCCACCAACGCGAAACCGCTCACATGACGGGTCAACGCGATGCCGATGGCCGCGACCAAGCCAACCACGCCGCCACCATACGATATATAGCGAGGAAGAATATTCGACCCACGATGCCGATCCTCCCGGTACAGGAACAGGGAACCCGACACCAGCAGTACACCGGCCACCAAGCCAATCACCCACCAACCACCCGACGCGGGCTGTGCCAAAGGCGCAGGCAGACGATCAGACGACCAATCCACGAAATCCCCCGGCTTCAACAAGCCCGTCGCCACATACCGGTCCCACAACCACCTACGACCAACCTCCTGACCCACAAACGAACCAACCGCAAGCATCGCCAAGGAGGCGAACATCACGAAAGGCACGGTCAGACGAGGCCACAAACTGCCAATCGCGTAAACGATGAACGGAGACAACGCTATCGACGTAAACACAATGACGAACACCCCAACATTGGGGACGGCCATCAACGGCCACCAATCACCCGACCCATTCGCCTTCGCCACATCCATGAACACTACCTGCACCACCACGGACACCGCAAAAACAAACAGGAACCACAAAGACTTCAACACCACGCCACGCACCATAAACGCACGCTGCCCCGGACGCGGACCATGCAGATGAGGAACCGTCAACGCCAACAAGCCATGACTCTCATACTCCAGAGTCGGACCACCATTCGCCGAGGAACGACCCCGGATATCCTTCTCGACAGTCTTCAACATATCCCTGACCACGGGATTATTCTGATCGGAGGCGAGAAGACGCCGACGAAGATCCTCATTCTTCTCATCCTCCGAAAGCTCCTTCCACCGCGCGTAAGCCTCCCGCCCACGCTCAGCAGCATCTGATTTCCTGCTCATCGTCAATCATCCATCCTTTATAGATCACTGATACCAACTCGAATGGCATTAGATGCCTCAGCCGCCCCATCAGACAACTTTCCCGGTGCCTGATATATGGTCTTGAAATTCCATAACTGATCTGGATCCGGAACGAGCGTCTTGAAATAATCCTGTGGCGAATGCTTCCACTGCAGACCACCATCCGCAGTCGGATTCACAAACGGCTCCACCACTTTCGCCGTATTCAACGTGTCATACGTCGCGTTGACATACGCCAAAAAATGCTGGCCAAAATTCATGGTGTCCCACACCGTCCGATGGGTGTCGACAGCCGCGATATTCTTCATGTCGTGGATACCCCGAAAATCGGTATACCCGGTTCGAGCATTCATGACTGTGTCGCCGATGGACCACCCATGGCCTTTGCTCCAATCTCCGAATCTCTTGAACTGACCATCCCAGAAATCCCTCATCACCGTGTTGTTTGGGTTAGAATGAGCGGCATTCGCGGCCTGTTTCGCATCCTGCCAACCGGAAACGAAACGATTCCATGCCCTGCCACTGTTCTTCAACGAATGCCCAACATTATGCATTCCCTTGCCTAAAGCATCCCAACCCTGACGAGCCAAATTAGCGGCATAGTTTCCTGTTCCATCATGACGTATAGCACTCAATACGTTCTCTCCGGATTGCATTGCTTTGCCGCCTTCGCTAACAAGCATCTTCCGGAAACCACCTGCAGCATCCTTAGATTTCAATAACCGCTTACCCCATTGAGTAGGCCCCCACATCTGAGAACGCAAAACTCTCTTATAGATTCCGGCGGTAACCGGAGAGTCAAAAATGCCCTTGCCGTTTTTCAGAGCGACCTTATTAGCAATTGTTGTAGCAGCGCTCTTGGCATTTGCAATCTTGCTTACAGCTTTCAAGCCGGCCCCAACATCCAATAATGCCCAGAAACCGGATACCACAACTTCCCACCACGACGCATCACCGTTCGCCTTGGCCAACAGCTTGTCCACGAACAGCAGCGCGGCCACCGCCGCGGAAGCAACAGCAATCCAACCGCCGAAGAACAACCCAATAACACCAAGGACAATGGAGGCGACCTCAAGAATCTTCACGGTAATCTGCCAAGCATCGGAATACTGCCATTGCTCCGCAAAACCATGCAACTTCGGCGATTCACGCGTGGCAGCGGCAATAGCCTTGGCCTGCTCATCGCCAGCCTTCTTATAGTTGTCGACGATCCTATGCACCGCTGCTTTGGCCGCTTCCAAATCTCTATTGGCCGTGGACAGTCCTTGCTCATACTGGTCGACCATGCTCTGCGCCTGTCTGCGTCGATCCCGTGCACGCTCATAATCCTCGTCACTGGCATCAGGGCTGAGATTGGAATACGCACTTTGCACACGATCGAATTCACGCTGGCTTGACGCTACATTCTGTTGAGCATTCGCCTGCGCTCTCTTGGCATTCTCCACCTCCACGAAGGCATTGGAAGCCTGACGCTGATAGCTATCGATGTCTGAACTCCACGTGTCCAGTGCTTTCGCGACATCCCCAAACCCTGTGGCAAAGTTGCGGAAATCCTTCGGCATGGTACCAATTTTGTCAACGAACTTGGTCACCCATTCGCCGCTCATGCCTTCCTTGGTCTGCAAATGATCCAAATCATCTGCCATCTTATTGAAAGTGCCTTGCAGGTTCGAGTATCGCCCCGCCAAGTCGGCAGTGAATCCACCATTCCCAGGAACCTGATTCCCCGAATACCCGACAAAACCCCAATCCTCACCATCGAGATTCACGATATTTCCTCCCCACTCGTCGACGCATACGCGCTGGAATTCACAAACTCAATACTCACCGTATCCGCCATCGAAGCAAACAAATTAAACAAAACATCAGCAATATCAATTTGCGGAGTGGCACCAGTTACCACAAACACATGCTCCCCACACGGGATGAAAGTTCGAAGCGACGCCACATGACGATTGGTTTTATCACCCTTGTCATCAACCAACGACGTTATTGATTGCGCCTGAACCGCAGTCCCCATTTTCGGCAAATTCACTTTCTGCAACGACATGAATTCACCATCACCAAGTTCAGCCTGTTCGCTGGAAAGCGTTTCAATAACTGCGTCCAATTCATCATCCAAATCACCTAAGACACTGGCCTGAGGTAATTGTGCAATCATGAATGTCGCCATTACCTGCACAGCATCATCAGGATCAATATCCGTCGCAATTGCATATCGGACACCGGACTTCCACGCATCGGCATATGCCTTCACCAAGTAACGGCGCAACGCGGGATAAACCGTTCGCCATGATGGCACAACATAGCGCAATTGACCAAGCTGACGTTCAATTTCTATCTCGCGATGTTTTGGATCCACTTCAATCTCATGCCACCCTTGTGGTGGAACCATGGAGATAACATATTGCTCGTTTGTCAATCCCATCCCCCTTGAAGATACGGCCTAAAGAAGCTCAATGCCTCATGCCTGTAGAATCAATCATCTACCACCAGACACGTCAGCTCCCACTGCCAGAAGTATGATCAACCTTCAACGAAGCCTGAATCTGCTCATCGACTTTATCGGAACCGGTTTTGACATTCTGTAGAAAATCAACCAATTTCTCGGTTTTAATCTTGTATTTATTCTTCGTGGATGAAACCTGAGTATTGAATTTGCTCAAGGCATTAATAACCGGGGCGTATCCCACATTGCCCTTGTCAGGTTTCATATCATCATTGCCACGTAAATTCAGTGTCTGCTGAATGTTCTCAAAGCCAGTCTTCATACGGACAATGGACTCATCAATAATGACTATCTTGGACTCAGCCATACACTCTCCCAATACAAGTACTGGAAAACAGTACAAAATAAGCAACGGCCTGCAATGCCTCAAACCCCCTGCATCGCAGGCCGCTCACTTGCCAATTCAGGCAGTATTACTGCAGCGCGCTGGCCAACTGAGAATCGAGTTCGGTCAAAGCATCCTGCGTCTTTTGCAGGAACTGCTGCATGCCATTAAGACCATTCACAGTATCGGTTGCACCCTTAGTGAACTGCTGGTACGAAGTCTCAAAAGCACCGGAAGCCTTATCTGTGACGAAGCCGCTCGTCACCAACTCGCTCACGGTCTTGTTCAACTGATCAAGCGTATCGACAAGACTTTGGCGGCCACTCTCAAGGCTGCTCTTCACACGCTGGATGTCATCATACGTTACATTTACGTTGGCCATAGGACTAACCCTTCCCATACGGAACCTTACGCCACCGGTCCATACCGCCGCCGACGCCGAATGGACAACCATGCCCATCCATGAGTAAGAATACCCCGATATACGGTCTTGACAATACATTGAGCCAGAATAAGAACAGTAGAACGATGCTCTTAAAACTAGCTGACCTGCACCAACTTTGCTCTCATGCCGCCGAAACGTAACACATCACCCGGAACCATGCTGGTCCTGGTAAGCTTAGGCAGTTCAATTCTGGAACCATGAGATTCCAACCATGTACCATTGGCAGAATCACAGTCCATCACCCAGACCTGCCCTATAGCGGTCACACCAAATTCGAAATGTCTGCGCGAAGTCTGCTGGCTGGAATCATGCAGCACCGCAAATGCCTCATATCCATCTTCTGCCGTAGGTGGCATCCGCCCGGCACCACATCTCGATTTCACCTCAATGCGCTGCCCATCCGAAAACTCCATCACATACCGCGGAATTTTGCGATGCAAGGGCAGATTCACTTCGGCAGAGACCGGTTGACCAGCACGTACTGGTGGTTCGCCAAATGAAGACCCTTCCAAAGCGGCACGACTCCATTCATCTCGGATACTGGTCTGGCTGGTTCTTGGCAGCACAGGCAGTTCCCGATACACCTGCGCGGGGCTCGTACCAGCAATAATGCCTGATGCCTTTTTCTTCTTGCCAAACATAATCGTCATCTCCCCGTGCGCGGTGCTGGAGGTATCGCTGGCGTCTCCGATTGCGGCTCTTGTGGCATGGGTGGAGCCGGTATTGCTTCGACTGCGGTAAGCAGTGTATCCTGAGGCCCGGCTTCAGGAACTCCATCCATAGGTTCGCTGGACGCCACCTGCATAGTAACGGACAATGCTCCCATATGTACAAATCCTCGGCCAGATGGCACATCAGCCGTCAACTGCGCGCGGCGAAGACGAATATTGATGAGATCTTGGTAAATCACCTCGTCCGGTTTCAACAACGCGCCTTGACGAATCGTCTTAACCTTGGATCCCCAATTGCCGAATCCAGTGGGAAATTCCGCCGCATCTCCAGCAACGACGAATCCCGCAGAATTAGCATCAAGTACACCGATCTTCGATTGCAACCAGTTCGAAGCTGGAACATCCTTCAGCAGTTGGCAGTCATCGAACACAAATAACGTTTTGGGATCATCTGCATATTGAGAGAGCAGTTCCTCGGTAAGCTCAGATGGCAGAGTGATTATCCGTTCTACACCCGGCTTATCGACAAATGCACGCAATGCATTGTTCTTGGGGGCTGCGAGAATCACGCGATACCCACCGGCTAGCGCGCCATTGACAATGGTGACCAGCATAGTGGTCTTGCCGCTTTGCGACGTACCGTAAATCGGCAACATGGGCGTCTCACCTGGATCGAACAATATTGGCTCGTTGTCTTCGCCACCGATGCCGAGCGGAATGCGGTGTTTTGTTCCACGTTCCGGAAGATAATCATCGCCATAGTCGCTGATACGAGTGTGCACTGCGGACAAAGTAATCTCTTCAGGCAGCTGCTCTACAGTGAAGGGCATGACCGCACGTGGCAATCCGCGGTCACGACCAGACTTCAGTTTGGTTCCGCTAGCACGAATCAATTCTGATTCCTCTTGGCCGGAAAGACCTTCGTGAATCTTTGCAACCTGGATTTCAGCGCCATCTTCCGATCGGTATCCACGCCCATCAGGAATGTTTTCCGGCACATCACGTGACGACATGCCGACTTCCGTGTAATCGGATGGATCGACCAAACGCAGCAGTATCTTGCTGTCCGAAAGCACCGACATGCGACCGGCTAGTAGTAGATGATCTCCTGTGAGAATAAAGTGAACACCTGAAGATGGGCCTTCGCGCATCAGTATCTGCAGACGCTCAATCAGGGAGCCACCATCGTAGCTCTGGAATACTGAGTTGAAACCATCCCATGAATCCAGCAATACCAATATGTGCGGTAATGCGCCTTCACGTGCAGCTACATCGCTCGCATTGTATTCATCGATGCTGCTGTAACCATCTTTAGACAGCAGACTCGCTCGGCGTTTAGTTTCCGCTTCAAGTTTGCCTATCAGACGCTCAATCTTCTGCGTCTCACTGCGTAACGCCACCGCGCCTACATTCGGCAAAGCAGTCAACGGTGAAATCGCGCCATTGCCTGCGTCGATGCAGTAGATGTGCAGTTCTCTCGGCGTATAAGCCATGCTGCCTGAATAGGCAATAGTGCGCAATGCCGTAGATTTACCGGAACGCGACGTTCCGACAATGAACATATTGCCAAAGGAACTGGCATCTATAGACACTACTGTCTGTTGCTGGCGTTGAGGATAGTCGCCCAAAGCGAATGGGATAATCACATGCCCCTGACTATCTTTATCGGTCGAGGCCTCAAACTCTTTCAGCTGGTTCAAATCCACATGTTCGGACAATGCCGGTAGCCAAGGCTGCCGCTGCTGAGGGATATGCTCACGACGCGCGACTTCGTTGATGCTATCCACAAGCATCTTCAAATCGGTCACATTCACATCGCCCTTGTCCTTCTTGCTCTTCGGCCGTTGTGGCACCGCGCCGCCGAGTTGAGAGAACGCCATTGAACGAATAAACGGAGTCTGAGTCTGCTGTGATCCCTTATTCTTTGACGGATTGATATATCTTCCGCCCACACGCGCCGATTGGAACGGGATCAGCGAGCTGGAACCCAAACGTACCACAGCACGGCCCGGTGTGGATTTTGAAATCAGTGCGGCATCTTTTGCATCGATCACATCTTGGCTCTCTGAGGAATCAGTCATGCGCAAGGCAATGCGCAGGTTTGTGTTCGCTCGGATTTCCGGGGAAACCACACCACCCGGTCGCTGCGTGGCAAGCAATAAATGAATGCCCAACGAACGGCCTCGCTGCGCAATGTTCACCAAACCGGTGACAAAGTCAGGAAGTTCACGGGCGAGCGAGGCAAATTCATCGATGACGATGAGCAATCGCGGTATCTCTGGAAGGCTGGGCTTGGCCTCACGCATATCGATATAATCTTCAAGATCCTTGGCTCCAGCCCGTGCCAGTAAATGCTCACGGTAGTTGAGCTCGGCACCCAGCGAAGTCAGCGCACGGGAAACAAGATGATTATCCAAATCGGTGACCATGCCCACGGTGTGAGGTAGTTTCACACAATCCTTGAATGCCGCGCCACCTTTGTAATCCACAAGCACGAAGTTCAACGCTTGTGGCGTATTGGCCACAGCCAGAGATGCGACCAAGGATTGCAATAATTCTGACTTACCAGAACCGGTGGTGCCGCCAATCAATCCGTGAGGGCCGTCTTTGGAAATATCCAATCCGAATGGACCATCCACGGATTCGCCAATCACACACGCTGTAGAACGTGGGTACATTGCCCATCGCGCCTCGATTTGCTCCGGCGTAGGCGTCAAATCCAGCAAATCCAACAGACGACTGTGATCGGGAATGGCGGACTGCCCTTCGGCAGGGCTGCCATCTTCAATGGGAGCCAACGCACCAGCCACGGCACCAAGCCAATCCTGCGATACCAAATCAGGCATGATGTCAAACACATCGTCGGCTTTGTTGCTTTCCACACGAAGGTCTTTCGGGGTAGCAGTAATCACGGTCTGGCATTCCTCAGGTAATAATCGCTCATCCGTGTCGATGCACAGTGCGTATATACCAAGTGCCGGCCCTTCCTGCAGGAGTCGTATGATGCCAGGCATGGAGCGCAGCACGTGCGCATGTTCCATGATGACAACCACCGCTGGCCCCACCCAGTGTTTGATGGACTGCCGCTTTTGCTCACTGCTGCGTTCATCCAGCATCGTCGTCAGCTCAGAAATACGCAGAGCCAAATCATCCGCACTAACCGCCATGGTACGCACCGCATTCTGGCCGAAATGCGACGCAAAATGCGGGAACCACTGCGCAAACGACCAATCAATGCCAGCAATCGCCTGACCTCGATCCTTAAGGCGAGGAGACAGCAGATACAACGTGAGATCACGGGTGGAATGCAATGCCGCCATCTGCGCGGTCATCCATGACACCACCGGATACAACACGTCGGCATTTCCAGTGCAGCCAACACATCCGGCATCCGGCAGAGATACCGTTACCGGGAAATTCTTCAACTGCCACTTGGTGACCCGCTCAAACTCCATTTTTTGGGGGTCTTCCAATGTGATGTGCGAGTCTATGGTTCCCGTGCCCACACGCAAACGCAGCCACGATTCATCAGTGGAGCGGCGGTTCCACAACCGTGCGGTGTGACGAGCGCAGATATCCAATACCTGTGTGGGATCAGGATACTCCCGTCGTGACTGGGCCACCTCAGCATCAACAGCTTTTTGCGCCTCGCCGCGAATACGCTTCGTGTTTTCCGCAAAGCGTTTCATCTGCTGCTTGTATCGCTTCTTTCCGGCACGATTACCGGAAATATACGAGCCAATCATCATCGCTGGGCTCATCAGACCGAACATGAGATAGGTATAGCTCTTCAGAAGCACGCACATTACTGCAGCCATTGCCAGAGGCAGCAGGCTCGTGAGCAGGGGAATCGGCGCTTTCTCTGGCTTCTGCGGTTCTCCGGGCAGCGTAAACTTTCGCTGTTTGACCACCTCGCGAATCTTCGGCGGCCTAGCGAACAGCCAGCGACCTTCCATTTCTTCAGTATCCACCGGCACGGAAGTCTCACGGCCGTGGGTCACGGTGACAATGCATTCCGGCAGCACGATTTCGGTGCTGTTATTCAGTGATACCGGTTCTATGACTTCTTTGCCATCGATGAAAACACCGGAATGAATTTCCCGCTTGCGCTTGCGGTACCATGCGGCGCGCTTCTGCAGCTTGCCTTCACGCACATGCGGAATCAGGCGTACGTCACTGTCTGCCCCGACATCCAACATGAAATCCGCATTCATGGAGTTTCGTTCAGGATTCAGCAATGTGCCTATCGACATCGTGCCGGCAGACACATCATATACAGCGCCCGCATTCTCGCCGCTGACAAACCGCAATTGCACATAACCATCATTGAGACCGGTATTGGCATAAGGATTCAATGGTTTCCGATCACGTTTCAACAGCGAAATCCACGAGCCCTCGTGCAAACCCGCCTGCGACACGGTAATGGTCGGAGGCACAGTTCTACCATCTATGGCCAAACCCATGGAATCCAAAGGCGACTGAAATCCCACAATATTGGACAGCGAAGGAAGAATAGCGGATATCGACGTATCACCGGACACATCCAGATAGGCAGTGAAACGCACATCCGCAATGCCATCGTGGATGGTAACCAAACCCTTCATCAGTTTCTCCCCTCGCCTATCTTCTGATTAATTTATATCATCGCTCTGCCCATAGATTCGCAGCAGGCATGCACAAATGAAAGGGACTCCAGCACATCCTCGAACACACACAACGTCTACGCACGACAAGCGATGCCGTTCAACACCACAGCCGGTGACCAGACAACCCATACCCAGCCAACACCACATCACGCAATCCCTCATCAACGGTAGTGGGCCAGCCCAGAATCAATTGGACTGGCCCACTATGGCATCAGCAATTACTCACCGCAACGCCCCGCAAACAACCCTCGTTAACGGGAAACGAGCGCAGTCACCTCACCGCTCGAACGGGTTCTTGCGGTACGCAAACTGCTTCCGGCGCTGCTGCGCCATCACAATCGCTCCGGCGATGGCGGCCAAGACCACCAGCGCACCGAAGATCATCGTGTTGCGCAGCCATGGGGTGTGGGTGGCGTACTGCCACCAGTTGGAGGCCACGTAGATGTTGTCGTAGGTGGACGTCGCCTCGTTGCCTGCCTTGTCGATCGTGTGGATCACGATCTCGTGGCTCTTGGCGTCGGCGTCGAACGTCAGACTCGGCGTGGACTTGAGCGTGGCATCGCCCTTCCAGCTGTCTTTGAGCTGGCCGTCGACATACACTTCGGTGGACTTGATGCCGAGGTTGTCTTTGGCGTCCACCGACGCGGGCTGTCCCTGCTGGCTGTAGTACACGGTGCCGGACTTGATGCCGAGCAGCGAAGCAGTCGGCGCGGTCGAGTCGACGGCGAAGTTCACTTCGGCAGTGCCCTTACGGTCGGCGTTCTTCTTGTCCATGGTGTTCTGCGAGAGGTTGCCCGCCTCGTCCATGGACTGCACCTGCACACGGTAGAAGCCGTCGGAGTTAAAGCGGGATGCCGGCACGGTGTACACCGTACGGCTCCAGCCCTTGTCGTCAGAGGTCGCGACCTTGTAGTCGTTGTTGGTGAGCGTGGTCGCCTTGTCGTCCTTGGCGATCACGATCTGGCGCTTGCTCAGGTCAAGACCGGAGACGTTGATCTCCGTTATCTGCACGTCCTGCGCCTTCTTCAGGTAGGTGCCGCGCAGGTTCGTGGTGTCCGCATCGAACGTGTAGGTGGAGCCGAAGCGGTTCACGGAGAAGGTCTTCTTGGTCTCGAACGTGTTGCCAGCCAGATCGGTGCCGTGCGCCTTGATGGTGTACACGTCATCGAAGTCGACCTTGCGTTCGAAGTCCGTGAAGTCCACGGTGCGGTCGTTGGCCGTATCGGTGGTAACGTTCTTGGGCATCTTGTCGCCCTTGAGTTCGTCGCGATGGTCGCCGACCAGCGTGTAGCTCACGTTCTTCATGTCGATGTTGACATCGTTGAAGTCGATCAACGGTGCCACGGTACCGGCGTACGCGGTCTTGTCTTCCACGCGGTCGATCTTGATCTGCGGCTTGGTCTTGTCGATCACGAACTCGGGTTCGCTCACCTCTTCGGCCTTGTTGCCGGCCAGATCGGTGGCGGTGGCCTTGATGGTGAAGTGCGCCTCGCCCGTGAATGCCACGGAGTTCGTCCACTCGGTGGATTCGCGCGTGCCGCCGGTGCGCTGCCAGCCCGCCGGGCCGGGGGCTGCGGTGTCCGCGCCGTTATCGTCCTTGGCGGTGACGGTGATGACCGATTCGTCCTTGGAGGAGTTGCGCTCGACTTCGCGAATGGTAGCGTTGCGATCGGCCGCGTAGTACTTGCCGTTCTTCACGTTGTTGTTGTCGAAGGTGAGGGTCAGCTTCGGAGCCACGGTGTCGACCGTGAACTCCTCGTGAATCGTATTCGACGGGTGATCGCCCGGATCGGTGTAGGCGGCGTCCACAGTCCAGTCGCCGTCGCTGTCGGCGGCGAAGGTGGCCACGTACGTCTTCAGGTCACCGCTCACGTTCTTGAAGGAGGAGACCGGAATGGTGGCCTTCTTGCCGTCGATCGACGTGGTGACGACCGCACGATCGCCCTCATACTTCTTGGAGAAATCGAAGTTCGATTCGGTCAGTGTCACGGTACCGGTACGGTGGGCCTTGTAGTACTTGCCGTTGCGCACATCGTTGTTGTCGTAGGAGACCGCGATGGTGGGAGCCACGGTGTCGATGGCCACGCCGTTCAATCCCTTCAGTGCGTTGGCGGCTTGGTTGCCGTTCACGCCTTCGTAGGCGTTGAGCCTGCCGGTGTCGACCGGGTTGCCGGCCTCATCGCGAATGGTGAGGCTGGTTTCACCAAGGTAGACGCGCTGGCTGTCGCCATCCATCGTGAAGCTGATGCTGCCGGCGGCCGCGTCGCCCGCATAGACGGGAGCCGGGTCGTTCTTGCCGGAAAGCCAGTTGTCGAAGTGCTTGGTGGAGAACGCGGTGGAGTCCGCGGTCACACCGGACACATTATCGCTGATGCCGTTCAGCGTGGCCGTGAAGACATCAGTGGAGAAGATCCAATCCCACTTCTTCGGTGCTTCACTGGAAGCGGTCAGGTCGCCCAGCTTCGGAGCGGTCCAGTCGAGCACCACGTCTTTGGACTGGGTGGATGCCTCATTGGCCTTTGCCTGTAGACCGGCATAGGCGAGGTGCAGCGTGTAATTGCCTTCCACTTCGTTGGTCTTGCCGTTGATCAACAGCTTCTGGCCGGAGAGCGTCCACGTGTAGCCATCGCCTTCAGTCCACTGTGCATCGCTGGCATCCAACGGCTTGATGTTCTGCTCGTTCTGGCCACCGGTCAACGGCGTGGTGTTCGAAGTACTACCAGCGAGCAGGTTCGTCTTGCCGGCGTTGAGCTTGGCGTAAATCGGGAACCAGTGGTCGGTGATGGTGTAGGCCACCTTGACCTTGCCACGGAAGTACTTGTTATTGTTATCACTGGAGTCGGGCACAGAGTTGTCGAACTTGGTGACCGCGAAGGATGCCTTGGTGTCGTCACCATTCACATCGGCAACGACGGCGTCGTAATCCTTGACATTGTCCTGAACCGGAGCTTTCTTGAAGCTTTCCTTGTCCAGCGCGTTGCCGAGGTTGTCATTGACACTTACCGTGATCTTGCTCAAGTCGTAGAAGCCTTCCTGATCAAGGGTGAACTGTCCCTTGCCTTCGTTGTCGAGTGTGACATTCACCGTCTTGCCCTCGGCGAGCGTCTTGCCCTTCAGATCAGTGCCGTCAGGAATGGTCAGCTTGACGGATTCATCCTTGATGCCGGACGTATGGGCTTCGTTCTTGGCGGAGCTGTTCGTGGACTGGCCGTTGGGCAGCAGATCCTTGATCCAGACCGTGAACGTCTGTGCACCTGCCTTGGCGAAGACCGTGTAGCTCTTGCCTTGCACGGTGGTATCGACGATGGTCTCGCCCTTGGCACCGGCCGGACCGCTGATCTTGGTCAGCACTGGGCGCTTGGTGTCCAACAGGTAGTTGGTAGTGCCGGTGCTTTGAGCGTTGAACAGCTCGACATTGTTGCCGAAGTTCTTCTGGAGCGTCAGCTGGTAGTCGCCGTTGAACTGCTTGCCGGTGGCATCCTTGTCGGTTTCGGTCCGCTCGGGCAGGTTTGCGGTGCCCAGCGTGATGACGCCGTCCTTATAGGTGGCATCACTGATCTTGAACGTGAAGTCCTTCGAGCCGGCGTCGCCGTATTGCACCGCGCCGGTCAGCAAGTCTGTATTGGCATAACCAGCCTTGACCACATCCCAGCGGTAGGCGAACGCGGGGTCACCGGCGACCTTGAGGGAGATGTTGGTGAGGTCTTCCTTGTAGGTCTTCTGCAGGTCGGCATCGTTGAGCTGCAGAGTCGCCTTCGCGGTCTGCTTGCTCACGCCCAGCGTATCCGGCAGCTGCTTGGCCGCAGCGGCCACGGTGGTATCAGTGGACTTGGACAGTGCGGTCTTTACCGTGGCCAGTGTGGTTTCGGCATCGCTGACATTGGGCTTCGTGGTCGCCTTATCGGTGGCTCTGAGGGATACGCCGGCCAGCGTGTACTTGCCGTCCTGGTCGCCGAGCGTCAGTTGGACCTTGTTGGGGTCGTTGTTCACACGCTGAAGTTCGGTCCACTTGCCGGTGACCTTATCGCCATTCCACGTGGTGTAATCGACCTTGGCTTCGACCTTTGCCAGACCAGAGGTATGTGCATCGTCTTTGCCGGCACCTGTTGCCGTGGAATCGGGCAGCAGATCGCGCGCGTCCAAAGTGATGGTGGCGGCAGAACGGGACACGACACTGATGGAATCGTCCTTGGTGGAGGTCAGTTCATCTCTGCCTGCCTGGTAGGCGGCACCGGTGAAGCTCGGGGCCTGCGTATCCACGCCGAAGGTCTTGGCGTTATTGGTCACGTCACCCAACACCGCCAGCAATGTGGGGTTATCGGTTACCGTAATGGCATACTGGCCGTTTGTGTTCTTGGCGTCGATCAACGGCTTGGCAACATCCGCAGAAATCACGATCTCGTCACCGGCGTCGTTCACCGTGGCGTCGGCCACCGGGAACGCGCCCTGGTACACGGTCTTGCCACCGGCGGTCAATGTGCTGGTGAGCAGGTTCAGGTCCTTGGTGCCGGCACCTTCTTGCAGACCCTTCAGTTCGTCCGACAGCCACGGGTTGCTCTTGACGGTCAGTGTGACCTTGGGAGTGCCGTTGATGTAGTCGGTGCCGCTTACCGATACCGTGGTCTTCGGCTGGACATTCTTGCCGATACGAATCTTCGTGTAGGTGAACTTATCGCCGGCAATTGCGTTTACCTTTTCAGCCTTGGACTGCGTACCTGCATTGTCCGTGGCTTGGATGGTGAAGTCCGTCGGATCGTAGGTTCCGGCCTTGGTGAGCGGGAATGTGTAGATGCCGTCACCGTTGTTGGTCAACGTGACCGTGGCCTGCTTGCCCGTCTCAGGATCGATACCGCTTGCAATCACCTTGCCCACACCGGCACCATCATCCGTAACGGTGAAGGTCAGGGCACGTTCTTTACGGTCGACTGCGAAGAGTGTCTTTCCAAACGGAATATCAATGCCACCGTTCTTGGAGTAGCCCTTCCACGCAACGGTAGGAGCGGTGGTGTCGATGGTGAACGACTGCGTTACAGTCGGCGCGCCCGGCAGCGCGGAGTTCAGGTTTACGGTGTGGTTACCGGTCTTCAGGACCAGTCCGGCATTGCCGCAGTCCACGGCACCATTCGTAAGATCAGCGGCATCGCACACCGGGATTGTGGCACCGGTGCCGTCGGCAGCCGGAACGGTCAGCAACTTGATACCGTTCGCCTTGAGCAGGGCGAGTTCATCGGCGAAGTATGCGCTCGTGCTGCTCACCGAGAAGCCGCCGACCTTGCTGTAATACGTGGTGCCGTTGTTGACAGCACCCTTATCTGGGGTGGTACCGGTCAGATTCAGGGACAGACCAGTGCCGGCATTCGGGTCAACAATAACGGTCTTCGCGTCGAGCAAATCGCTCAACGGCTTCGCATCGGAAGCGCTGCCGAACCAATTGGTGACCGTAACCGTGGTCTTGGTCAGGTCGGTCTTGCCGTTAGGCACGGTCCATGCTTCATCTGCCTTGACCGTATCGGTCTTGGTGCCGTTGCCATTCGGATACGTCACCTCATAAGACACGACATTGGCTGCCTCAGCCGCAACCGGAGTAAAGGTTACGGACGGCGACGTGGTCGTGAACCAGGTACCGTCGGTCGCGTCTTTGCCTTTCAGCCAATCAGTATCAGCAACGCCGCCGAACACCGCCGTATCCACGGCGGCGGGCTTGGTGCTGTTATAGGACAATTGAGGAGCCGTGATGGTGCTCGTGCCGTCGTCATCCTTGAACTGATTCAGGTCAATGGCGGCATTTGCCGCTGTAGGATCAGCCGGCGCGGCAACCGTCACATCGAGCGTAACCGGATCACCGCTCAGAGCGAACGCCGGACCATCATTCGGCTCAACGGTGTAGGTGTAGCCGTCCTGCACATTGCCTGTACGGTGGAAGTCGCCATACTTGACTTCCTTGACGCCCAAGATGCCCACGGTCACGGTAAAGACAACCTTGTCTTTATCCTCACCTACGTATTGTCCGTTACGGTCAAATTGGCCCGCGGGGAAACCATCAAACCCAGTAATCGTCACGCCCAGACGAACATTCGAGGCATTGGTGCGGCCATCGGCCAGCGGCTGGGCATTATCGGCCACCTTGCCGTCCTTATCGGCGGCATACCAAGCCAAATCCATCTTCGGCGTAGTGGCGGCAGCCGACTGTGCCTTGACGGCCTTGAAGGAGCGTGCGGACACCACGGAGCCGGTGGTCTGCTCGGGCTTGAGGTCGGAAGTCGAATCGGCGCTGGCTACCACGGCGGTAGCACCCATGGCAAGAGCCGCCACAGCCACGGCCGCACCGATCAACGACTTGCGCCAGAAACTGGAATTAGTCACGAAGCTCATTACTTGTTCTTCCCTCCACGAACCAGGATGGTACGGGATTCATCGTCGTCGGACGATGCTTCATTCGTCTTGCGGAATTGCATCAGCGAGGTCTCGCCCTCGTCCGCCAATTCGGCGGCGGAAGCCATGGACACCGGAATCTCAACCACAGATTCGAGTGCGGCCTTGGTACCCAGACGGGTGCTTTCGTCTTCCTCGTCCACCACGGCCGGAGCGGCGGAAGCCTTTTGCTTGGCACCGGGCACTGCGGACGGCTTGTCTTCGCCGGGGCGAGTAATGCCACCCTTGGTGCTGGCGGAACCCAGAGAGCCGGAGCCGGAGCCGGTACCGGTCACCGGGCGGAATTCGATGTCGCTGGTGTCATGCGTACCGGTGGTGGTATCGGAAAGGGCACCCTTCTTGCGCTTGCGGCGCGAGCCTTCGCCCAGATTCTCGGCGTTGGCCCACGAACCGGCGCGCACTCCACGCAGTTCGGCGATCTCACGTTCCGCGCGCTTGCCGGTCAGGGCGTCACGCACGGCGGGAATGTTGAACTTGCGGAACAGCACTACGGCCACGACCGCAAGAATCACGGCCAAAGCCAGGAATACGACTGCCAGAGTCCTATAGATATCGGCGTTCACTTGGCGTCCCCCTTGATATCAACGAAAGCGTTGACGATGGCGTCCTTGGTGGGCTTTTCGGCCTGTTGCGCGGCTTTCTTGCTGGCATCCAGCTCATCGGTGGTGGTTTCGGTCTTGTCGGCAAGCGATGCGGCGGCATCGGCCAAATCGCTCATCTGCTGTTGCGTGATGCCGTCCGCGCGGAACTTGCGCGGGTACACGCGCAACGCGTCCAAGGTCAGGCTCGCGGATTCGAGGCTGATCACACCGTTATCTTCCTGAGCGGCGGACTTCACCAGTTCGTTCAGCTTGCTGAAGTACGGCTTGTACTTGCCTGAATCGGATCCTTCGTTGATCAGCGGCACGATCTCCGTGTTGAAGTCGGCGATGTCGGCGTAGATCTTGGCGAGCTTGACGTTGCTGAAGCTACTCTCTTGTGCCGCGTTGTGCATCCACTGCGAAGCGGCGCGGATGCGGGCGTATCGCTGCGGATCGGTGTTGGCGGCGGACGCGCTTTGGCCGGCCATCTTGGAGCCGGAGTAGTAGTACCAATACATGCGGCCGGTGTCGAAGCTCAGCTCGGCCCACTTGGTGGAGTCCTTGCGCAACGAGTCGGCGTGCTGGTTGATCAGCGTGTTGTAGATCTGCTCTTCGTCGTCGCTGAAATCACTGTCAGCGGTGTAACGCTTGATCAGCTGCTCGTACGGTTCAATGGCATTAATCTTGATTTCCGCTGCGCGCACGTAGGCGGCTTCTGCGGCGGATGCGTCGGTGGTCTGCGCCGCCTGGTTCATCCAGTAGTCGTAATCGGTGTTCTGCGCGTGGTTGGCTAGCACCAGGCTGCCGCCGGCGAGGGCCAGGCAGACCACGGAGGCGATCGCTGTGCCGAGGAAGCCCCACCACTTGGAATTCAGCGCCTTGCGGTATGCGGCGTCTTCCTGCTTGTAGTGTTTCAGCGCATACGCGAAGTCGGCGCAGGTCTGGAAGCGATCGTCCGGATTCTTGCTGGTGGCCTTGGCAATCACCAGTTCCAAGCCCTGCGAAAGCTCCGGGTTGATCTGACGAATCGGCACAATGCCGTTCTTGCGCGGGTGTGAGCCGGTCAGCAGGTAGAACAGGGTGGCACCGAGCGCGTAGATATCGGTACGTGCGTCCACGGTGCCGTTCTCGGCGAACTGTTCGGGAGCGCCGAAGCCCGGCGTACCGAGCTGGCGGTCGTCACCGACCAGCGGCTTGCTGTCCGCATCCTTGCCGGTCTCCAGTGCAATGCCGAAGTCGATAAGCTTGATTGCGCCCTCAGGGGTCAGCATCACATTCGAGGGCTTCATATCGCGGAAGATCACCGGATGCTTGCGGCGGTGCAGGTAGTCGAGCACATCGCACAGCTGGATGCCCCAATCGACCACGTCTTCTTCGGACTGCGGGCCTTCCTTCTTGAGCAGGCTCGCCAAGGTCTGGCCTTCGACGTAATCCATAACGACGAACAGGCTGCCCTTTTCTTCGATCAGGTCGACGATACGCGGAATCGCCGGGTGATCGAAGCGCTTAATCATATTGGCTTCGACGGTCAGGCTCTTAATGACCAAGTCGCGCTGCACCGGATCAGAGGCACTGCGAATTTCCTTGATGGCCCATTGCTTGTTCAGCGAGGAATCCATTGCCAGATAGACGGTGGACATACCACCCTTGCCGATCTGGGCAAGGATCTTGTACCGCTTGCCGACCAATGTGTTTAACCCCACCATAGGTGGCCCTCCAACACTTGTCTCTTCTCTTACGACTTCCGTGCACGTACCGAGCCACAAACCACTGGGGGCGGTACCCACACCCCTGGGTCGCCACACTACCCCCGTAAATCGACAAGAACAATACTGCTGTCTGAAAATGCGAGATGGCCCGGAACCACACGAGTTCCGGGCCATCTTATCGGGGGTGAGGAGGGTTACTCCTCGATGTCAGGCTGACCGCCCTGATCGGAGTAGAAATCATCCGGGTTGAAGTCGTCACCGAGCTTCAGATCGCCGAACTCGAGGTTCGAGAAGTTCAGGTCAGACAGGTCGGCGTCGGAGAAGCTCGCGTCGCCGAGATCGCCATCGCCGCCCAGACCGAAGTTCGGGTAGATGGTGTCGCGGATGGCCTTGTCGGGCTCGACCACGGCGTTGCGGTAGCGGGCGAGGCCCGTACCGGCCGAGATGAGCTTACCGATGATGACGTTCTCCTTGAGGCCCTTGAGGTCGTCGACCTTCTCGGAGAGGGCGGCTTCGGTGAGCACGCGGGTGGTCTCCTGGAAGGATGCGGCGGACAGCCAGGAGTCGGTGGCCAGCGATGCCTTGGTGATGCCCATAAGCGCCGGACGACCGACGGCCGGACGGCCACCGTTCTTGACGATGTTGCGGTTGATCTCACGGAAGCGGGCGTTGTCCACCAGCTCACCCGGCAGCAGGTCGGTGTCGCCGGAGTCGATGATGGTCACGCGACGGGTCATCTGGTGCACGATGACCTCGATGTGCTTGTCGTGGATATCCACACCCTGGGAGCGGTACACGGTGTGCACTTCCTCCACGATGTTGACCTGGGCGGCGCGCTTGCCGAGGATGGTGAGGATCTTCTTGGGGTCCACAGAACCTTCGACCAGCTGGGTGCCGACCTTGATGTGGTCGCCGTCTGCAACCTTGAGCGGCACGCGCTTGGAGACCTGGTAGGTGATTGGCTTGATCACGCCGTCTTCCTTCGGCGCGCCGGAATCGGCGTCCGGGGTCAGGATGATCTGGCGACCGCGATCGTTCTCCACGATCTTGATGCTGCCGGCGAACTCGGTGATCGGGGCCTCACCCTTCGGGGTGCGGGCCTCGAAAAGCTCGGTGACACGGGGAAGACCCTGGGTGATATCGGAGGCTGCGGCCACACCACCGGAGTGGAAGGAACGCAGCGTCAGCTGGGTACCAGGCTCACCGATGGACTGGGCGGCGACGATACCGACGGTCTCGCCAACATCGACCAGCTTGTTGGTGGCCAGGGACCAGCCATAGCACTTGGCGCACACACCGCGCTTGGACTCGCAGGTCAGCACGGAACGGCACTTGACTTCCTCAACACCGTGGGTCACGAGGTCGTTGAGCACGTCCATGGACAGGGCGTCGTCGCGCTTGTACAGCACGGTCTGTCCGTCGGCCGGGTCGATGACGTCGGCGGCGAGCAGACGGGAGTACGGGCCACCGTCGGCGGCCTTGACGAGCACCAGGTTGCCGTCGTTGTCGCGCTCGGCGACGCGGATGGGCAGACCGGCCTTGGTGCCGCAGTCCTCTTCGCGCACGATGACGTCCTGCGAGACGTCGACCAGACGACGGGTCAGGTAACCGGATTCTGCGGTACGCAGTGCGGTATCGGCCAGACCCTTACGTGCACCGTGCTGGGAGATGAAGTACTCCAGCACGGACAGGCCGTCGCGGTAGTTGGACTTCACAGGACGAGGAATAATCTCACCCTTCGGGTTAGCCACGAGGCCTCGCATACCTGCGATCTGGTTGATCTGCATCATGTTGCCTCGTGCACCAGACTGCACGATGATGGCCAGGTTGGAGGTCGGGTCGAACTTCTCCTCGACTTCCTTGGACACCTCGGCGGTGCACTCGGTCCACAGGTCGATGAGTTCCTGACGACGAGCTTCCTCGGTCAACAGACCCATCTCGTAGTTGGCGTTGACCTTGTCGGCCTTGGCCTCGTACTCGGCAATCTTCTCGTCGCGCTCGGGCGGCTCGTTCACGTCGGAGAACGCGAAGGACACACCGGACCACGGTGCACGGGTGAAACCGAGATCCTTCAGGGCGTCCAGCGTGGCGGCCACCTGCTGGGTGGAGTAGCGCATGGCGATGTCGTCGACGATCTTGGACAGACGGCCCTTGGCCACCTGCTCGTTGACGAACGGGTAGTCGGTCGGCAGGGTCTCGTTGAACAGGATGCGGCCGTAGGAGGTGGCGAACAGCACGGTGCCATCGTGGAAACGCTCTTCCTTGGTGATCTCGTCCTCGCCTTCACGCGGGTCGAGCACCTTGACTTCGCCGGGCTCCCAGTTCTTCGGCAGCACGAAGCTCTCGGGCAGGCGGATGAGCACCTTGGCCTGCATGTCGATCTCGTGGCGGTCGAGGGCCATTTCGGCCTCTTCCAGCGAGGAGAACACGCGGCCCTGGCCCTTGGCGCCTTCCAGCACGGTGGACAGGTAGTACAGACCGAGGATCATGTCCTGGGACGGCATGGTCACGGTGTGACCGTCAGCCGGCTTCAGGATGTTGTCGGAAGCCATCATCAGCGAGCGGGCCTCGGCCTGGGCTTCGGCGGAGAGCGGCAGGTGGACTGCCATCTGGTCACCATCGAAGTCGGCGTTGAAGGCGGCGCAGGCCAGCGGCGGCAGGTGGATGGCCTTGCCTTCCACCAGGATCGGCTCGAACGCCTGAATACCCAGACGGTGCAGCGTAGGTGCACGGTTGAGCAGCACGGGGTGCTCGGAGATGACCTCCTCGAGCACACCCCACACTTCGGCGTCGCCGCGGTCCACGAGACGCTTGGCGGACTTCATGTTCTGCGCGTAGTTCAGGTCCACGAGGCGCTTGATGACGAACGGCTTGAACAGCTCGAGGGCCATCGGCTTCGGCAGACCGCACTGGTGCATGCGCAGGGACGGGCCGACCACGATCACGGAACGGCCGGAGTAGTCGACTCGCTTACCGAGCAGGTTCTGACGGAAACGACCCTGCTTACCCTTGAGCATGTCGGACAGGGACTTCAGCGGACGGTTGGAGGCACCGGTGACCGGGCGACCACGACGGCCGTTGTCGAACAGGGAGTCGACGGCTTCCTGGAGCATGCGCTTCTCGTTGTTGAGCATGATTTCAGGGGCGCCGAGCTCGATCAGTCGCTTCAGACGGTTGTTACGGTTGATCACACGGCGGTACAGGTCGTTGAGGTCGGAGGTGGCGAAACGGCCACCGTCGAGCTGGACCATCGGGCGCAGGTCCGGCGGGATGACCGGGATCACGTCAAGCACCATGGCCTCCGGCTTGTTGCCGGTGGTCAGGAAGGCGTTGACGACCTTGAGGCGCTTCAGAGCCTTGGTCTTACGCTGCTCGGAAGCGCCCTTGATCTCCTCGCGCAGTTCCTTGGAGATGGTCTCCAGGTCGAGGGACTGCAGGCGCTTCTTGATGGCTTCGGCGCCCATGCAGCCGTCGAAGTAATCGCCGTAACGGTCCTGCATCTCGCGCCACAGGTCCACGTCGTCGATCATGTCGCCGGGCTTGAGCTTCTTGAACTTGTCGAAGACGGCGTCCACACGGGCGATCTGGTCGTTGTAGCGGGTGCGGATGGCGGCCATATCACGCTCGGCACCGTTACGCAGCTTGGTGCGGGCCGGGCCCTTGGCCTCGCCGGCCTCCTCAAGGGCGGCGAGATCCTCTTCGACCTTCTTAGCGCGAGCTTCGATGTCGGAGTCACGGCGCTGCTCAAGGCGCTTGATCTCGGAATCGAACTCGTCCTGCAGGCCGGGCAGATCGTTGTGGCGCTCGTCCTCGTTCACCTCGGTGACCATGTAGGAGGCGAAGTAGATCACGCGCTCCAGATCCTTCGGGGTGACGTTCAGCAGGTAGCCGAGGCGGGAAGGCACACCCTTGAAGAACCAGATGTGCGTCACCGGGGCGGCGAGCTCGATGTGGCCCATGCGCTCACGACGCACGCGGCTGCGGGTCACTTCGACGCCGCATCGCTCGCAGACGATGCCCTTGAAGCGCACGCGCTTGTACTTGCCGCAGGCGCACTCCCAGTCACGGGTCGGGCCGAAGATCTGTTCGCCGAACAGACCGTCCTTCTCAGGCTTCAGCGTACGGTAGTTGATGGTTTCAGGCTTCTTGACCTCACCGTGGCTCCAACCACGGATGTCATCGGCGGTGGCAAGGCCGATGCAAATCTTGTCAAATGCGTTGACGTCCAGCACTTGTTAATCCGTTTCTGTTCTTGAGACCTTCCCAAGCTCCCCTTGTCAGGGGAGCTGTCAGCCAAGGCTGACTGAGGGGTAGTGCAAACCGGAAAGGTCTCTGTACGTTATTTATTTCACGTTGGCGGAGCTACACGCGGCGTATTGACCGCATGCAGCCCGAGGGATCACTGGTATTCGGGCTCTTCGGCCTTCTGGTCTTCCTTGGCGGCCGCGTCGGGGCGGGCGCCAATGTTGAAGCCGAGGTCGTCAGCGGAGCTGGCCGGATCGTCGTCCTCATCCTTCATGTCGATGGCCACGCCTTCGGCGTTGAGCACTTCGACGTTCAGGGACAGGGACTGCATTTCCTTCAGGAGCACCTTGAACGACTCGGGGATGCCTGCCGGCGGCAGGTTATCGCCCTTGACGATGGCACCGTAGACGCGCACGCGGCCGTCGACGTCATCGGACTTGGTGGTCATCATCTCGTGCAGCGTGTAGGCGGCGCCGTAGGCCTCAAGGGCCCACACCTCCATCTCGCCGAAGCGCTGGCCACCGAACTGGGCCTTACCACCGAGCGGCTGCTGGGTGATCATGGAGTACGGGCCGGTGGAACGAGCGTGAATCTTGTCGTCGACCAGGTGGTGCAGCTTCAGCATGTACATGTAGCCAACAGAAATCGGCTTGGTGTACGGCTCACCGGTACGGCCATCGAACAGGGTGGCCTTGCCGTCGGGGCCGACCAGACGGTCGCCGTCGCGGTTCGGCAGCGTGGTGGACAGCAGGCCCTTCAGGACCTCAGGCTTGACACCGTCGAACACCGGGGTGGCAACCGGGGTGCCCGGCTCGGCCTTCTCGGCACCGGAGGGGACCAGCTTCTTCCACTCGGCTTCCATGTTCGGGTCAAGGGAGATGTCCCAGCCGGCGCGGGCGATCCAGCCGAGGTGCAGTTCGAGCACCTGGCCGAGGTTCATTCGGGAAGGCACACCCAGCGGGTTCAGCATGATGTCGACCGGGGTACCGTCCGCGAGGAACGGCATGTCTTCCTCAGGCAGGATGCGGGAGATGCAACCCTTGTTGCCGTGGCGGCCGGAGAGCTTGTCGCCCACCGTGATCTTACGGTGCTGGGCGATGTAGACGCGGATCATCTGGTTGACGCCGTTGGGCAGCTCGTCGCCGTCCTCCTCGGCATCCTCACGGGTGATCTCCTTGACACCGATAACGGTACCGGTCTCGCCGTGAGGCACGCGCAGGGAGGTGTCGCGCACCTCGCGGGACTTCTCGCCGAAGATGGCGCGCAGCAGGCGCTCCTCCGGGGTCAGCTCGGTCTCACCCTTCGGGGTGACCTTACCGACCAGGATGTCACCGGCCTCGACCTCGGCGCCGATGCGGATGATGCCGCGCTCGTCGAGGTTGGCCACGGCGTCCTCGCCGACGTTCGGCAGGTCGCGGGTGATCTCTTCGGCACCCAGCTTGGTTTCGCGGGCGTCAATCTCGTACTCCTCGATGTGGATGGAGGAGAGGGTGTCGTCCTGCACGAGGCGCTGGGAGATGATCACAGCATCCTCATAGTTGTAGCCGTTCCAAGGCATGAAGGCGATGAGCAGGTTCTTGCCCAGGGCCAGGTCGCCGTTCTGGATGGCGGGACCGTCAGCCATAACCGAGCCGGCTTCCACACGCTCGCCGTCGTGGACGATCGGGCGCTGGTTGTAGCAGGTGGTCTGGTTGGAGCGCTGGAACTTGGCCAGCTTGTAGGAACTGGTGGTGCCGTCGTCGTTCATCACGCGGATCAGGTCGGCGGACACGTAGGTGACCACACCGTCCTTCTCGGACTTGATGACGTCGCCGGAGTCGTTGGCAGCGCGCCATTCGGAGCCGGTGCCCACCAACGGGCGCTCGGATTCGATCAGCGGCACGGCCTGACGCTGCATGTTGGTACCCATCAGCGCACGGTGGCCCTCATCATGCTCCAGGAACGGAATCAGGGAGGCGCCGAGGGAGACCATCTGGCGCGGGGAGACGTCCATGTAGTCCACGGAGCTCACCGGCACATCGACCGCCTCTTCTTCGCCGACTCGGGCAAGGGCGGACTTCTGCACGAAGTTGCCGTTCTCGTTGAGCTCCTGGTTGGCCTGGGCGATGACGTGATCAAGATCGCGGTCAGCGGTCATGTATTCGACCTCGTCGGTCACGTGGCCGTTGACGACCTTGCGGTACGGGGTCTCGATGAAGCCGAACGGGTTGACGCGGCCGAAGGTTGCCAGGGAGCCGATCAGACCGATGTTCGGGCCTTCAGGAGACTCGATCGGGCACATACGGCCGAAGTGGGACGGGTGCACGTCGCGCACCTCCATGGAGGCGCGGTCGCGGGACAGACCGCCGGGGCCCAGTGCGGAAAGACGACGCTTGTTCGTCACACCGGACAGCGGGTTGTTCTGATCCATGAACTGGGAGAGCTGGGAAGTGCCGAAGAACTCCTTGATGGTGGCGTTCACCGGGCGGATGTTGATCAGGGACTGCGGGGTGATGGCCTCGGCGTCCTGAGTGGTCATACGCTCGCGCACCACGCGCTCCATACGGCTCAGACCGGTACGCAGCTGGTTCTGAATCAGCTCGCCGACCTGACGGATACGACGGTTGCCGAAGTGATCGATATCGTCGACGTCCACGCGCAGGTCAACGTCTTCGCCGTTGCGCTTGCCCGGGAAGGTCGCCGCACCGTCGTGCAGGGCCACCAGGTACTTGATCGTGGCGATGATGTCTTCCTGGTGGAGGGAACGATCGTTGAAATCGGCCTCGACACCCAGCTTGCGGTTGATCTTGTAGCGGCCAACGCGGGCCAGATCGTAGCGCTTGGTGTTGAAGTAGAAGGAGTCCAGCAGGTTCTTGCCGGCCTCGGGGGTCGGGGTGTCGGCCGGACGAATCTTGCGGTAGAGGTCAACGAGGGCCTCGTCCTGAGTCTCGAGGGTTTCCTTCTCCAGTGCGTCGAGCACCAGCGGGTAGTCCTTGAATGCCTGGGCGATCTCGGACTTGGTCATGCCGATGGCCATGAGGAACACGATGGCGGACTGCTTGCGCTTGCGGTCCACGCGCACCTGCGGCTGGTCCTTCTTGTCGATCTCGAACTCGAGCCATGCACCACGGCTCGGGATGATCTTCGCGCCGAAGACTTCCTTATCGGAGGTGCGATCCTGCCGGCGGTCGAAGTAGACGCCCGGGGAACGCACGAGCTGGGAGACGATGACTCGCTCGGTGCCGCCGATGATGAAGGTGCCGTGCGGGGTCTGCAGCGGGAAGTCGCCCATGAACACGGTCTGGGACTTGATCTCGCCGGTGTCGCCGTTCTCGAATTCGGCGTTCACGTACAGCGGAGCGGAGTAGGTGTAATCCTTCTCCTTGCACTCCTGCACGGTGTGGCGCGGCTCCTCGAAGTACGGGTCCGAGAAGGTCAGGGACATGGTCTGTGCAAAGTTCTCGATCGGGGAGATCTCGTTGAAGACCTCGTCGAGACCGGAGGTGTGGGCCACGGTGTTGGTGCCGTTAGCCTCATCCTCTTCGACGCGCTTCTTCCAGCGGTCGGAGCCGATCAGCCAATCGAAGCTGTCGGTCTGCACGCCCAGCAGGTAGGGCACATCGATGGGTTCCTTGATGGAACCGAAGTTCACGCGATCCGACGCCTTGTGCAGGTCAATGTCATGCTGGTCGGCGCGTGCGATGATGGTGGTGGTGTTCGTCGTAGACTCAGTAGCCAATGGACGTTCCTTATCGCTCGCTAATATGTGGTAATTCCCCTGGGAGCGCCGGCATGGCCACCATATGCCTATGCGGACGCTTCATTGTCGGCGGCATGCCCGCAATATGACACACCTCATGCGAAGTCAAAAGGATAGCGGTATGGCGCGACAAATCCACCTTTTGCCATTACTGACGTCGCGTTAATGTAACGGAATCCATGTTCTATCGCAAACAAATAGACGAATGCATTCCACGAAGAAAAACTCAATATCGCAGCGTAAATGATGACCCCCACAAAATCCTGTATATTGTCAATATATGTGATTTCGGCACACGATTGGCAATAGAGCTTGCGAAGGGGTGAGTATGCGTATTACCTTTCAACACATCACCCAGTTTCTGCTTGCGATTCCCCTATTGCCATATACCACTGCTGTAATCAAATATTTTTATTTGACTCAACCCGCTTTTTCCTCGTAAAATCAGACTGTTGGCCCCGCACGAGCGGGGATGATCCGCACTTTGATTGCCATTTCAACGTTACGAACGTGTTGGCCCCGCACGAGCGGGGATGATCCGCATATGACGCTGATTCGCTCAGCGCGCTTTTTGTTGGCCCCGCACGAGCGGGGATGATCCGTTTCAATCCATGCACCGTTACCGAACTGTGGGGTTGGCCCCGCACGAGCGGGGATGATCCGTGTGTAGTCAAGGTTTTCCAAGTCTTCAGCCGGTTGGCCCCGCACGAGCGGGGATGATCCGCAACGCCACCGCGCCGGGGATACCGAGACTCGGTTGGCCCCGCACGAGCGGGGATGATCCGGACAACTAACATGACCGATTATACAACCAACTGTTGGCCCCGCACGAGCGGGGATGATCCGCATATTGCGTGTGAAATTGACCACATAACCACGTTGGCCCCGCACGAGCGGGGATGATCCGACGGCTGGAAGAGCGTGCCGGCAGGAGGGATGGTTGGCCCCGCACGAGCGGGGATGATCCGCAGGAGGAATTTGCTGCCGCTCTAGGAGTCGCGTTGGCCCCGCACGAGCGGGGATGATCCGCAACGCCCAAAGCTCACCGGTTGCCAATGGGAGTTGGCCCCGCACGAGCGGGGATGATCCTCAGCTGAAACTGCGTCATTGCGACAAAGTACCGTTGGCCCCGCACGAGCGGGGATGATCCGACAACACACCCGCTGACTTGCGAGACGGTTACGTTGGCCCCGCACGAGCGGGGATGATCCGACCCTACCAACCTCATAGCATTGGACGGGCTCGTTGGCCCCGCACGAGCGGGGATGATCCGGAGCACATCGTGACCATGAAACTGGGTACAGAGTTGGCCCCGCACGAGCGGGGATGATCCAGTTTCGGCCTTTAAAAACGGATACGCCATTACGTTGGCCCCGCACGAGCGGGGATGATCCGGCCGAGCGCCAAATCGAGGATGAGGTCAACTCGTTGGCCCCGCACGAGCGGGGATGATCCGATTAATCCAATGATATCGCGTCAAGGCCATGTGTTGGCCCCGCACGAGCGGGGATGATCCGGTCAGGCCCACGGCGACGCCGCTGCTGCTACCGTTGGCCCCGCACGAGCGGGGATGATCCGCAACGTCTTGGCGGTCGTTTCATCACTCGGCAGTTGGCCCCGCACGAGCGGGGATGATCCGTCAGGCACGGCAAAACGCCATGCTGACATACGGTTGGCCCCGCACGAGCGGGGATGATCCGTCATAGCTCTACCGGTTCCAAAAGGCTCGCAGGTTGGCCCCGCACGAGCGGGGATGATCCGCCGGACGGGGCCGATTGCTTATCGGATATCGCGTTGGCCCCGCACGAGCGGGGATGATCCGTTTAAGCGGCTTTTCTCCGTAGGGTTCGAGTCGTTGGCCCCGCACGAGCGGGGATGATCCGTGCAGAGATCAATCAGCAACATCTTGGGCATGGTTGGCCCCGCACGAGCGGGGATGATCCTGAGCTCCTCAGGAGGTCCGGGCTCAAACGCTCGTTGGCCCCGCACGAGCGGGGATGATCCCATATATCGACGGATGTTGTAACGCACGGTGTCGTTGGCCCCGCACGAGCGGGGATGATCCTACGCCAGACGTTCCCGTCGTACATGCGTTCGGGTTGGCCCCGCACGAGCGGGGATGATCCGTCATAGCTCTACCGGTTCCAAAAGGCTCGCAGGTTGGCCCCGCACGAGCGGGGATGATCCGCCGGACGGGGCCGATTGCTTATCGGATATCGCGTTGGCCCCGCACGAGCGGGGATGATCCGTTTAAGCGGCTTTTCTCCGTAGGGTTCGAGTCGTTGGCCCCGCACGAGCGGGGATGATCCGTGCAGAGATCAATCAGCAACATCTTGGGCATGGTTGGCCCCGCACGAGCGGGGATGATCCTGAGCTCCTCAGGAGGTCCGGGCTCAAACGCTCGTTGGCCCCGCACGAGCGGGGATGATCCCATATATCGACGGATGTTGTAACGCACGGTGTCGTTGGCCCCGCACGAGCGGGGATGATCCTACGCCAGACGTTCCCGTCGTACATGCGTTCGGGTTGGCCCCGCACGAGCGGGGATGATCCGT
>OBUW01000261.1_pt1 | contig 36067 bp, 14 predicted proteins | sample 1475761 | NCBI WGS metagenome assembly OBUW01 (sample SAMEA2579908, study PRJEB22360) | human gut metagenome | biome: human gut; feature: human-associated habitat; material: faeces | place: Denmark | collected 2008/2010
AACTCTAATTCAATGGATAAATCATCAAGGTATTCCTTTTCTGTTTTCAATGTGGATAGTTCCTGGGTTTGTTCATCTTTCTTGGATATTAACGTGGAAAACTTATTGATTTTTAATTGATCTTCATATGTAACCTCTGTGGAAGTGTTGGCTTGTCCTGATGGTAGCAACTCCATGATTGTGGTAAGGTTGTTGTTGGATGGAAATTAATTGATTCTCAATTTTTTTTTTTGCTCTATTTGAGTGTGCGTAAATTTCTTGGTGTATTTCTACAACAATCAATTTTGTAAGTAAGCATTGACCATGTACATTGTGGTAGTAAGTATTGCTGCAAAAAGAAACACAGTTAAAACGTAGAGTCTTGCATCTAGTTTGCTTGCTGACCCCACCTGTTTTACTACATTAACTGTAAAATTCTCAATTATTCAAATGCCATAAAGTCTGAAATGTGCTTGGTGTGGCGGAGAAATGAGCCATGTCAATAAAGATAGCACAGGAGTTTTAGTGAGATGCCATTTATCGTGAAGCTACAATCAGACCAAGAACAGTGGATAACCAGAGACTGATATGAAAGCTTTCTATGGTTATGACCAAACTTCAGGTTGTCGGATAACTTTCCGAATTGAGAATTACGCGACATCTTGAATCCATTCTTTCGCGATGGGTTAACGTTAGTGGAAGCAATCACATTCTCGGCAGTGGACGGCAGCAGCGGCAGTACTTCCCCCCTCAGTCAAAGATAATAAATCTTAAAATAAAATGCAACTGGAATAATAGCTCAAAACTCATTGGTTGCACCTAAAAAAAGAATATAATACTCTTTGTAAGGCACTGCAAATCTTGCTTCGGTTTACAATTTGAGTTTATTGCTTTATATTTGTTATCCACCGGATAATTTTGAAATCTTGGGTATTTAAACAGAGTCAATTTAGCTTTTGTAATTTTTCAATTCCTTCTTTCTTTCTTTTTTTTTGGTTTTCCAATATATCTTAATTTTCACCCACCAAAACAGCCATGCCATCGACTACTGCTTCCCCAGACCAAGAACAATTGGAATTGGTTCACTTGACAGATCAAGAGCTTATAGATTTTACTAGACTTCAAAATGCTCAAGCATGGAAAGGTGCATTGTCAATCAAAGACTACGTCTTGAGAGAACAAGTTTTGGGTAAATCAAAGATGGCAACTACTCCCCCTAATAAGTTATTGATATTTATGTTAAGAAACAAAACCGATAAAGCCCCGTTGTGTTCGATTGAATTATTAATCCGGAAAAGTAAAAAGTATACTTTGAACAAGCATGAGAATGTGGTTGAGCAAGAGGATATTTTAAGTGGATGTATTGGTGGTGTTTATACATACCCACAACATCGTGGTAACGGATATGCCAGAATAATGGTTGACAAATTAGTAGTTGAAGCAAAAGAGTTGGTAGGACCACTGGGGTTTGTCTTTTTATACTCAGAAATTGGCGAATATTATTCTAAAAATGGATTTTTGTCCCAAGGTGTTGATTTGATTAATATTCCATTGACAGAGGGTCAAGACTTTGCTACAAACACATTTGATATCAAGTATGATTTAATTAATTACCATCATTTTGATTTGTTAATGGAAAGTTACAACCAACAAAACGAACAAGAAATAATTGCAAAAGTTTTAAAGGATGGAAAATCACGAATTACAGTGGTGCCAAGTTCCAAGATCATTGATTGGTTTCACTTAAGGTCAAAATATATTTCCTATAAAATATTTTATGAACCAAAGCAAAACCAAGAGCATATTGATTTTTATAATGAATCGTACGAGTCGATAAAATCAAAATTGGAATTAGTAGAACCTAAACAGTTTGGCATTAAATTATACAACACTGCAAATGAGGTTGCTGGGTTCATAGTTTGGACAATGGATTTCAACAACCAATCAGTACCAGAAAACTATGTCACTGTTTTGAAAATCGTTTCCTTTGACGAGAATTCAAAAGATGAAGTTGCGATTAAATTATTAAGCTTATTGAAAACCCACTTGATCAAAAATCCAATATTGAATGGTATGAACACTACAAAAATAGTGATTTGGGAATCTGAAATCAGTTCACATATCAAAAACGTGTTAGTCAATCAATGGAATGCTCAATCCAATATCGACAATCCTTCTCGTTCAGCAATATTGATGAATAGTCCTATAGAAGATGCAAAATTACGTGAATCTGAAATAATATGGGAGGGAAATGATAAACTTCCCTGGTTTTAACAAGAAAAGTAAGAGCTTGATAAATTTAATAAAGTTGTTGGGGTTTTTTTTTTCTTTTTATATTTATTATATATAAATTTCTAGTATAGTTTGTGTTCTGAGATTTTACATAATACCTATATTGATAGAGCAAATGTTAAAAGTATAGAATCAATCAAGAAATACTTACAGAATCAATTCTGTTTTTCTCTGGACAGTGCCCATATCGTCAATTAAAAAACTATGATACAAAAATACTAAAATACAAACCTAACACCAATAGTTTTAATTCTAATCTAATAATCTAAGACCAACCTTGTAGTTGTTCAAAAAAATCTACTCTATGCGGAGTGTTGTCCAAGTTTTTCTTTACTGCAACTCTCAATTCATCAACCATCATCGGGTGTCCACAAGTTATAAAAGCCAACGACATATCAGCTTTTTCTGTTTCGTATTGCACCATAGCATCCATACTAGGTTTGCCTTCAATGAATTCAACGTGTGACAATTCCTGTCGCAAGTTCTCGACTATTGAGTTTGGATGTGAATAAATCGATAAATCGACTGATTTTGTTTCTATTTTTTCAACTGATTCCTTTTCATACTCATATGGTTGTTTAAGGGCCTTGTTACTAGACGAATCAAACCCACTCAAATCATCCGGTCTGGTTACAAATACCATGGCCTGTACTCGTGTACTTTCCAACCTTTTCAATTCATCAGCAAACCAAGTCACTGATTTCCAATTTCTTACGACCCAAACTAATTTAATTGTTTTGTTTTCTGGTGCTCTTCTATCAACGTCAATACATTCAGAATAAAGACCAGGAATACCATTACCACCAGCAACATAAACTAAATGTCTGCATCTTTGACCAGGGCTATTTCCACCATAAGGTCCTTCGACCATAACAGGTATCGTTGAGATTTTACCAGGACATTGGCTCAAACGATTATACAATGTTTTCGTTATACCATCTTTCACTTTAATGTAAAACATAATTTCTTCATCATCATTACCACCAATGACAAACGAAAATGGATGAGATTGCCAAAATGTGGATGGTGTGAGAAAATGAACAAAAGCATGTCCACCTGGCTTTGGTCTCCATCTTTTAGGCTTAGGTATGGTGACTTTAATGGTTTCATTTGCCAACAAGGCAATATGTGCAGTTTTAACCCCAAACGATGCCAATTTGAAGAGACGAAGAACTCTATCAAAAACCCACACAGCAATCGAAGCCCACAAGTAATTTGCATATCCCAAGCCAACAACATGTCTAACACCTCCAACAATAAAGAATACTACCAACAAAAGATGGAAAATGTAGAAGAATTCATAATAATTCCGTCTAAATATCAACATTCCAAAAAAGGTAATGAATCCACCACAAACACATGCAACAATACCCCAAATCACGTTATTGGTCTTCATGTTAGTTGCATATGTTCCGTTTAGTTTATCGACGACCGTATAAGTGACACCATGAATAAACACCAAGGCAAGGCACACACGAGAAATCCATCTATGATACATCATATAGGTAGAGAACTTCCAACCAGTTAACCATTGCATAAAATTGTTACGGCCGGCAAACAACACCAACAACGGCACTAAATATAATGTGACTATACCTGTTCTTGTTGCTATCAAATCACATAACTCCTCAGCCATGATAGGTTCTTTGGGGTTATTGGGTATGTGGTGAATATTGACTGCACAAACTGCAATTGTGACAACAAAAAACCCCCCTAAAATGATGGATTCTAATCTTGATGGAATTGTCCCAAGCAAGAACCAACCCATAATGCTGACTTCTTTTGATTTTGATTTGGAAAATGTTGGTGTTAATCCAATATGTTTTCTGTAAACATTGACAACTTTACCAATGAATGCATTAATCATACAACCCAAGTACATTTTCAAGACCAAGTTTACTATGATTGCAAGTACCAAGATAACAGCCCAGTATGCCAATAATATACCTCCATAAGTTATTGATCTATTTGTGTTTAAATAATACAACTTATAAACATCTTTATAAACTGCAAAAGAGCCATTGGTATAATTGTATAAAATTGGTGTTTTGACAAGATCATCTTCGGTTAAAGTGTTTCCCCATCTTTTTGCTAATGACAAATTTCTTAATAATGTTGAGTTGAAATTCAAAGTTAAATAGTACTTAATAAACATCGATTCAAATGTCATGTTACAAGTCTGAGCAAATTCATTGATAATAACAGAATCATTGTTGTACCCATTGATAAAACAATCCATAATGGTAGCAAAAGCAGGATTGGAGTTACAATAGCAATCATAATTATGTCCTCCCCAAGCCACAGGAGGTAAACATACTGGCTTATGGTTACTTATCCAGGCATCACATGAATACTGTGCAATATCTAGTGGGGTGTATCGGTATGGATTTGATGAAGATAAAACTGTTGAAGCAAGTCCAAAGACTAACAAAAAAATTGATACCAACATGGTTTATGCAGAAAGCTGTGTAATGAATGCAATTTAAAGTCAACTGGCTAATCAATTAGATAAAACAGATTAAAAAAAAAATAAAAGGTATCAAACCATCGTGATATAGTGAATACTTTTTGAGGAAATGACAAGACATTTATACAGTTGTAATGGAAATCCAAAACAAAAAAAAACCATCGAGAAATGGGAAACACCGAAACAGAAGTAAAAACCCGATAATAACAAGAATGAACAATAGTTTTGAAGTGTCAATCATTATTTAGAGATCAACAAAGTTTCAAATTCATATTTTCGTAATACAATATCTAATTGTAATTGCATCTCTTTGTTAGTGTCAACAAAAAATGGTGCAAAAAGAATATTTTGACTTGCTTTTACGCGGATCATATTGTGATGATTGATACGTTGATAACAAGTGGCGGCAAAAGTAGTAGTCCCTCTTTTTTTTTTTCTGGTGGCTGAGAAAATGGAGGTTGGAGGAGGAGGCGTTGCCCCAAAAAGGAAATCGAAACGTTTTTTTTTGCTCAGAGATCGACGCAATTCTTGTGCGAGACACATTGTTCTCTGTAATGGAATGTGTATTAAACCGAAATGCTGGGCCAATACTCCATCTTATATTACTAAACATATTATTTAGTTCCATTAGTAGAATTGGAGGAATAGTTCTGAAATTCATGAAACTCGCCTGATAAGCACATCTCTCTGATTTATTATTCGCTAATCCCAAGTAGAGTTGACAACTACAACAATTCAACAAGATATACTCTTTAAATGATTGCTACACCAAAATAAGCAAATTATAATTACCAAATCTGTATTAATATATACAAGCTATCTTATTTGAAAACTGAGGAAACAAATCTAAGGTACAAACGTCCACAACAATCATTATTGATGTTTCTTTAATGGTTCAACCACCAATTTGTCAAAAGTGTACAACTGGGAAATGGTCGTTTGTCTATGTAATAATGCCAATTGATTTATACCTTCGTTATAAAACTGGTTTATTTCATTTTCGTTCGTTAGGGATTTGTTAGCCTTAAATGTTTCAACGATTTTTCTCTTGGAATATTCCTTGAAGTTGTAGTTATCAAACTTGTATGCTTTTTCTAATAATTGTTTGTATAACAGTAAAATTTGTTTTGAATTCGCCATTATGATTATAGTTACTTGCTATTGTTTATATGTTTCGATAAGTAGAATGTTCTAAGCAAAAGACGATGCAACAACGGTAGTACTCATTAGTAATCGCCATTCTCTTTTTTTGAGTGTATTTTTTTTTCCCTTAGATTTCAGAATTTTTGGTGATTTTGGAGTTCCTCGCACGACTAATATCTCCAATACTTCACCATAGTCATTCCGACAGCTATTTCACTAAACAATTAAAGATGGATATATTACTATATAACTATCGAGACAGGGTCAAAAATAAAATGGAAACATACTGTCACAACTCTATAAATATATCTTTGCATATGAATAAATATAACTGACCACAATGATAGATCAATTTTCCTCTGCTTCAGCATTCTCAGCAGCCATTTTCTTCATATATTCTTCTAACTCCTTGTTATTCATTGATTTTTGCTTTTTGGAAGATTTCTTGGCTTGAGCCTCTGCCATCATTTCCTCAAATATTCTTGCTTCTTCTTCCTCTTCAGGGGACCTTTCAACTTTCGACATCTCTTTACCGATATACAACAATGCTTCTGCTCTAGCAACTCGTTCCTTCTTGGAAATGGTTTTATCACGCAATACATTATGACAAACTTTACGCAAGATATCGGTGACTTCAAACTTTGTAGTTGCCCATGCAGTAGCTAAGAATTTACCGGTGATGATTCTTTCCATTTCTGCTTGTTTTACCAATTCCTCTTGAGTTGGCTGGTGTCTTTCTTCCTGTGCTAATAAAAATTGTTCTTGTTCCTTAACCATCTGTTCAATTGATAACTGAGCATCAACTGCGGTTTTCAAAATTGAATAACCATTTTTGACTGTTTCTGTCTTTGATTTAACCGAAGTGAAAATTTTTGATACACCAAAAGTTTTTGATGCATGAATAGTAGCATTGGCTTTGTCAATATAGATTTTACCAATCAAATGCAACAATTGAATCCCAAAACTTTCAATTTTCATATCCTCAAATTCTGTTTGTAATTTTCTTGTGAAACTGTCCAATGCTTCCTTATTGTTTTTAGACAATTGATAGTTTTCAATTCTTTTTAACAATGCACTTGTTAAATCATCTATACGTTTCAACTTAGCTTGTTTAGCTTCTTCTTGGTACTTTAACATTTGTTCTCTTTGTTGTTCATTGATCTTTTGTTTCTTCAATTTTTTAATTTCTTCTGAAGTTAAGTTTGATGTTGGTTTATTGTTGCTGCTGGATACCTTAGTATTATTGTTGTTGTTGTTATCAGAAATTGTCAATGTTTGAACAGACTCATTCAATGAATCTGTAGCTCCATGCTGTTTTCCCAGTTTACTTTCCTCTTCAACATTATCTAATTCTACTTCATCTTCAGTAATAATCTCCCCCATTTTCGACATATCGTTCAACATACTCAATTCTCCGATCCATTGCTTGAATGAATCACCACCAAAAATCATATTGAAAAATTCCGCAGGATCTATATCGGCAGCTTGTTGCATGGTTGGATTTTCCTTCATTCCTTCAACCCCAAACTCATCATATATCTTTCTACTTTCAGGATTCAGTAAAATACCGTACGCTTCGCCCAATTCTTGAAATTTTTCAGCAGCTTTAGGATCATTGGCATTTTTATCAGGGTGCAATTTGATAGCTTGCTTTCTATAAGCTTTTTTCAATTCAACGTCAGTTGCTGTCACCTCAACTTGTAAGATATCATAGTATGTTGTATCTTTCACCATTTTTGTAAAATTAATAGCTAGATGTGGGATGTGAAGAGATGAACTGTATGGGGTTTGTAAGTGTTGAACTTAAAATACCAACGATGGTTTTTTCTTTGCCTTTTTTTTTCCCTGTTTATATAACAATTGTTTTATTTACCTTTATTGGCACCGGCAAAGAATCTCATCACGGAAAATAAGGATTGCTCGGCCCTTGTCTTTAGAGGCGTCACGGGGCTTATCCGACAAACGAGGAGCAGCAAAAAAACAAACGCACACAAAAAATCTGACACACCCTAAATAATTGTTTGATAGTGATTTCATTCTCTACGGTCCTTCTTTAGATGATGACCCATCATCTCTAGACGTCGTACAAAATTTCACATCAAAATATCATGTAATAGCTTAGGTTCTGTAAAGTCAGCAGAAGATATTCATTATAAGAATCCCAAAGAAACTAGAATGGAAAGAGCTGGACTTCCAGTTAAATTAAATAAGTTAGTCAAGAAAAACAACAACAAAAATGTGGGCCCTAGTTTTGAGAAATATTTAAGGTGGCAATCTTACTTGAAGTTGGTACTGAAGAGGTAAACAGATAAACGGTGTTGAATTCTATGACGAAGATGATAATATGGATAGTGGGTATTCCATTCTGTCCTACAATGAAGACTTAGAAAACTTAAAAAATTAAGAGATGTATGATTTCTACACGATTGACGAAGATTTTAGAATTACGTTTATTCCTTTTACACAAGAGGATACGTTCTCCAAAAATTATGAATATTGGAAAACAATATTAACGAATGAATTGGAACAACTTGTTGTTTCAATCAAAGGAACCAATGTATGTGGTTTCATTAAGAGTTCCTTGGGGCCATGTCAAACAATGTGAATACATTTTTAAATCTGAATTCCTTCAAGAGAAGGATGTTATAGTTGCATCCCAACTTCCGAAAAAAACCACCTTACAAACATTCACCACTCCAATGGTGAATGCGTATTTCGTGGTAAAATTGAAAGGGGACAAGGTCCCACCAAAAAGAGTGATGTACCTGGGTGAAATGGTAACGGCAAGAGTCCTTACCAATGTGAAATCTTGTGTTTTTTGCTATTCAAAAGAACACACTATTATGGAATGTCCACACGCAGGGGGGGCTGTAATACATGCGGGAAAAAGGGCCATAAAGCGGCTCATTGTTATTTAAAAAAGCGAAAATTGCAAAAGGAGCAATTCTTCCCAACCTTGCAAATGAAACAAAAACCATTGGAAAACAGAAACATAGAAGTAAATAATAGAAGGGAACAAGAAATAAATTTGGAAAAACCTACCCAAGGGAACACCAAAAAATACTGTTGTTTTATAACCTTCAGCATTCTGGATGTTATCTAAATACTGGGGGTATCAAACCCCAGTAACTGTTCTGCCAATTAGAAACTCTGTTTTAAAATATATATATCAAAATTCGATGTTTAAACCAACTAAAGTAATGAAAAACAGAATTTAAAGCTAAAAGTAATCTCTAATAACTAATCAAACTTTTATTGTTCAATAAGTGTCGTGTAGTATTTGACTCTTTGGACCTCTGATTACCAGAAAACTTTTATTGATTGACTCAAAATATGTCTTTAATTATACTTAGCTTGGAGGAAATGGAAGCTGGGAGAATGGATAATATTAGACTCTTAAATGTGATTCGTAAAAAATGTGGTTGTGTTTAACTGATTCACACTGAGGTGTGGTATGAAATGAAAAGAGAGAGAAAAATATTCTGTTTCTTGGATTTTCATTGCGTTTATATAGTTTCTCCCGGAATGTGTGTGGCGATAAACCTTATCTCACTAACACAATATGGGGGGGAAGTGATTTTCGCAAACAAATCGAAGAGGGGGACAAATTTAGATAGTGTCGTGTACAAGTTATCATTATTATCAACCACAATTAGTAGAAAACAACACGTGCTAGACGATTTTAACAAACAAAATAGATCTATATTTCTAGAATGAAAAAGTAATACTATTTACCTCTGGTATTATTAAAATAGTTTCCAGTCCGTTAATAAACTCGATATCTATATCATCACTGTCATCATCATCTTCATCGTCAATGCTAAGATTTACACCATCTGTCAATTCTTTGATTGACACTTGGGGTAACGGTATCTTACCAACATTTAGTGGAATTAAAGTCAATTGTTTGGTCGTTTCCTGCCCACCATTAAATGTAAAACGCTTGAACCCTGACATTAACCAATTATCGTCTTGTTGTATCACTAATTGAAATTGATCCCTGTTGGTAATTAATATGGAATTGTCACTATTGTTATCGCCATTTTTCCTCTTATTTCTTTGGGGCGACGACACAGCAAGAGGTTGGGATTCATTTCCACTGTCGTCAAATTTATGATCTCGTTCTTTGGGGCACCATCTTGTTACTGTATTGATTTTCAAATTGACATTGATAGGTTCTCCAACAGTGTACTGTTTTTTGTCATACTCATATTCAACTATTTGCAAATACTTCAAAACAGGAACTGGAACTGAAATGTGTAAATGAAGAACATTATTGTATTCATATGAATCTATGGGTGTTTCAAAGTTATGATTCACAAGTAAATTCAGCATTAATTTGACCAAATTCTTCTGATCCACTGAGCTTTCCACATATTGCAAAATAATTCTCTCTGCTAGTAAATTCAATTCTAATCCATTCAAGAATCTAATCGTCTTGTATACTGCAAAACCATTTAGATCAAATGTTAATTTACTGACAATGACATCCTTAATCAAATACCAATACTTGACCAATTTGATGCGTTCCAATTGGTGTATTATCTCTTGAGAAACATACTCTTCACACTCTTCTTGCAAATTGGTGTAGTCAACTTTCAAGCTTAAAGTATCGTTGAGATACACTTTGTTGCTTTTGGGCTTGATTTTGTAAAAGAAATTACTGGGTTGTTCGCCAAATGCGATAATATCATACGAAGGGAATTTACTTGGTTTGATTATTTCATAGTTTGACTCGGTGGTTAGATCATTGTTGATGATTCTAATGGGGTACTTGGGATTGGATGTGCCCACTTGAAACTTTGAATATATAAAATCCCGTTTGAATATGTCTTGGACAGTAACTGATATAGTTAATGCAGTGTCTATGTTATAGGAAACTTGGAAACTGTATTGCTCCTCATTATCAACTTTGTATTCAATCTTTGCTCTCATATTAATGATTTTATTAACTGACCTGACAAAATTGTAAGGGATTAAAAAAGTTTGACTTTCATGTGAATCAAGTTTGCTGACTTTCAAATCCGGGTCGACTACTGTTAGTCCCTCTGTGGTGGAAAACAATTTTATTCTAACATCGTGGATAGGATTGCTTCCATTTTTGATCTTTAAAACTACTTCTGTGGAACCCAATTTCAAGTCATTGGCACAACAAAACTGGGCAGTCAATTTATTGATATTCTGATACGCCAAAAGTGTTTTCTCGTGTCTTGGTTTAAATACAGACATTGGAGTCAAACCATCATAAACAAACACGTCATTATTATTACCGTTATGTTCAATCACTGTATCACTTAAAAAAGAAGCATGATTCATTTGTAATTCCTTCTCTCCATAGTCTAATACCAAAAATAAACTATTATAGAACTGAATTGTCAAACGATATGGTGAGAACGACCCCAATATAAAATTATTGGTTGATAATTGAATTGTGTTGTCTATCTTGTCTAAAATCTCAACATTCTCAGCATGAAAGACTATTTCTGATCCTTCTTCGTCCACCATAATCAATTCAACATGTTTGAAAACAAATCCCAAGGAGAAGGGGTTCTTAAGTTTCAATCGGATCAAATATTTATCCCTCGATGTGGATTCATCGGCACTTATATACGGAAGTATGTCGGTTTTGAAAAACTGGTTCAACGATCTTTCGAATTTCTTGGTGGGATCTAACTTATTTGCATAGACTTCAATTTTGTCAAACAATTTTTTAATTTGTAACTTGTTATTAATCAATCTGAAAGAATTGATATCAGTATGATTAGCAACTAAACATGACAATAATTTTAAGCAAGTACTCAATATTTCTTCAAAATTGGTAGATTGAGTTTTCTCCATACATCCATAATAGATTTCTAATAATATGCCACCTAAATAGTTCCATCCATTCTGAATAAAGAAATCGTATGAGTCGTGTAAGATTTCTAAACATTCACTATAATCACCTTTCTCGTAGTTCAATATGGCTAAATCTATGGATAATACATCTATAGTTTTTGATCTATCACAGCCCATAAAATCTTCAAGTATTCCTTCAGTTAGTTTAGTAAACTCATCAACGAATGAATCCTTACTTTGTATTGCCTGTAATAGTTTTGGGTGCTTTAAATCTAGTTTGACTTGTTCTGTAGAATCTTTAGATTGTTTTGGTCCTTCCTCTTCGTCAAGAGATACATCCTCAAAAACCTGATCCAAACCTTTAATTTCGATGCTATTTTCACGTGCCAATTTGATCAAACTAGATCTCTGCAGTAACTTGAGTTCTCCTCTTGACTCAAACAATCTTTTTAGTTGATATGAATTGTTGTTATTTGCTGGTTCAGCTTCATAAAGTTTTGTAGCTTGCTCGATAAGTTTATTGACTATATCTAAATTCAAGAAATACTCGATTATCGAGTACTCAAATTCTATTAAAGCTTGCTCGTTTTGAAATACCTGTAACAAGTCATTCAAAAATAGTACCAAATTTCGTAAAAGCTTGGAAATTTGTAATTCTGCTAATGAGATGGAATTGTTCAAGTTTTTGTTAACTAACATTTCAAGCGTGGATGCTTGTCTGAAAAATATAAAGCATTTCAATTCAAATAAATTCACATTGGTAAACGAGTTGACGTCATGCATATGTTGGCATTTATTGTTATAAAACTTTTTGAAATCAAATTTATTCGAGAAAACTTTGGCTGGTAAGTCAACTTTATATATAAATAAATTTGGATTATTCTCAACCAAAGTGTTTAATTGCTCTGATAACCGATTGAAAAAGTTGATACAATCATTAAATAGCTTCATATCATAGAACAATTCGGCTAAGTTATAAGTTGCCACATATTTCGTCAACGAATTGTTTTCGTGATCGCCACTTGTCGTTATCAAATCCAGATTCAAATGATACTTTTGGTTAAATGTAAACCCCAATAGGTTTTTAATTTGAACAAGAAATTCGTTCAATTCAAATTCATTCTGTTTGAATTTAAAACAGTACCCAGTTGATTCGCTGTTCTGAGCACCGACAGATGCAGTAGGCGAAGTAGATTCGGCAAATAGAGCTGCCAATTCCTTACCTCCTTCATTACTAAAATCCTTCAATAGTTTGTCATAGTGAGACATTTTAATAATCGTTGACTGTTTATCCTTGGCATCGGAGGGTACATATAGTAGAATCATCCACGATGGTGAAGAGCCATTCACTTTTTCATTAAAAACAAGATTCTTCAACCATTCTTTGATTAACGGTCTCACTTGGCTACGATACTTGTCCAATGATTCTATCTTAATAAGCATTAGTCTGGTGTAAACATTGTAATTCTCCAGCGTAGAGGACTCCGACTTTTTGGGAATCTCTTCTGTGAATTCAAGTGACAAATCATGAATTGTTTTCAAAGGTTGTGAAGGATGAAACCTTATGTGTAAACTCAGTATAGGAGATATTTTGTTGAGTTCATCTTTAATCAATGGATATATGCCAAATGGATCATAGTATCCAATCTTAACTGGATTGGCCATCTCAATGGAATGTTGTTAGGAGACTGGTTTCACAAATAAATAAGTTTTTGATTCTTCGAAATTTTTTTATCGTTGTTGTCAAAACACGAACACGAACACTCAGAAAAAAAAAATCACTACAACACAAATACTTTGCATATCTTTTTAGTTAAACAAATTTAAATGAGAACAAAACTATAGAGGTTTTGAGTTCAGTATATTTTTGTTTATCTAAAGCAGTGCTAGACTAACTATAACAGACTATAGAGTTACCGGTCTTTCAAGCTTATATTAATTGTGAATTTTCATGCTAGTATATTATGCAGTTCTTTTGAAGAATATTACGTAATCATAGGGTCCTAAATCAAAAAATTGTATTAACATAAACTTATGAAAAGCCAGATAGAGAATACGTACGACTGGCAACAAGATATGTCTTGTAATATGCCACTGTTTAGTCTAATACCACGCTTCAAATGAACCGATTTCTAAATCCATGTTCAACGCCGTTGGTATTTAGTTGGTGATCAACTGTTCTTATTAATAAGATTTTCACAGAACATTTAATTAACACATTCTCAAATTAAGTTGTATATTTAATTCAAAAACAATTAACAGTTACTTAATATTCAAGAACTGTGCTTTAAATAAAACTCTCACAAACCAATATTTATCACGTGACTGGCGGCATTTATTGTGTGCCATCTGGAGTTCATTATATAATGTCTGCATAAACCCTCCCATAGGAGCTTGACATCATCTTGAGTCAGTCTAAAGTCAATTTTTTTTAAAAAAATATCATTAGTAGTTTGATGATTTGCCATTATTCATTAGATGTCTGTATAGTCTTGAAAAGTAATCATATGTTTAGAATTTGCTTTCGATTTTTTACAAAATTATACAAAAAAATGTATGCTGCATTTTGACATTAGAGATAAACTATTCCGATCACCATAGAAGACCTCAACATGATTGAGGAGATACCAAGAAAATTGTTTATTTAATTAATTTACACCAAATAAAACAACAACTTCTTACTGGCACTTAAAATGCTACCAGATGCAAATAGTAAAAGTATACTTTACTGGGGTTATTAGCAAGACATGTGATAAGAAATACGTTAAACACAGATTCTACTTATCTGTATCTATAACCAATAACATTTAAGGGGATACAGCTTTTACAAGACATAAACCAATCTTAACTTGATTATTATTTGCACACAAGAAAGATGATAATCCTGGATGAAAAAATTTCATGAAATTTAGTTCATGAAATTCCGGATGGCTTAGCCTGGGAACAATTTTAGAGGCATGGTAACCAAGTACTTGTTTCAACTTTAAAGTTGTACTATAATCCACGGGTAATCATTTTCATACTTTATAACCGAGTGTGCGATTATTGTTTTGATTTGATTTGTATCTTTAGGTTTGTGTTTTTTCCGAAAATTATAAATAAGCAATAGCGCATAACTCTGCATATCAATATTGGAATAACAGCCTTCCGATTCGCAAATGGATTAATTTTCTCATCTTCAACATTTATTGGTGGAGCTTGTCAAGAAAAAAAAACAGTAGAATTAATTTGAAACCCTTCAATTTTAGAGTATAGTATCATAGTTAATCAATTAAGTATCTCTTTCCCTCGCTCCCACCCCTTTTAATCAGCTTGCAAAAGAACTTATTTGTTTCAATAACTTTCGTTATTTTGAACCAAATACGAACAAAAAGACACATTCAAACAAAACAACAAGGTTCTGAGAAGAATAATCTTCAAGAATTGGAGCAAAATTGTTCAATACTGTAGCATTACCGATTGCTATGTTATTGACGCTACAATAAGCGAGAGACAGGCTTTCAACTAAAAATTAGATTAAACTTAATTTAGTTCCTTGCAAAGATGCTGTTCACTTTTTTTTTCTCACATTCTTGAAAAAGAAATCTGAAACCAAAGATTCCATCATGTTTATTAGTTGTATTCCAATCAAAAGAGAAATGATATAGTAAGTTGTAAGGTTGTAGAAAGTTCATTTCCTGTTTCAACCAATCATGGTGTGGCTTTATAGAATAAGTTGAGTTATTTTTACCGCACTTGCATATAATCGGTGCCTATATTATGTCAATACCTTAAGAGGAAAAAATTAGTTTCTTTTTTTTTTTTAAATTTTTCCTTTTTGCAATGAAAAACACCAAGAAAAAAAATTAATTTAGAATTAAAATTATCTTTTTCATCAAAAATCTGAAAACAGATTTCCCAATAACAATTGATTCAACAATTATATTATGCCTTAATCATTTCTCTTTCATCTATCAATTGCGATGTTCATCAGTTTTATAGTGTCCATAATTCTTGATTTTTATCCGTATAGTTACTTAAATAGAAAGAAACCCACTCGAAGAAACAAAGACTAAGAAGCTAATATTCCACAAAACACTAGACGGTAGCCACTACTACTGGTAAATCTAAAATTACTAGTAGTACCTAAATGTAGCTTTTAACAAAATAATAGAACTAATTGAAAGCCAAGAAAAGTTATATGGAATTGCTATAAATCAATCATTTACTTTGAGGTTGACGATAATTGGATAATTTCAACTTGAACTCACCCTTCAACCAATTTATGTTGCAGAACACCCAATTACTGGCCATTAACAACATGCGGAACATTTCTTTTTTCTTTCCTTCTATTCTTTTTTGGGTTTTTTTTTTTTCCGCTAGAGATTTAAATATGAATAATACACTGATGGATTATTTCTACGAAACTGAGGCTAGTGCAAAATCAAATCAATGTTATAATAAATTGATATATTCTAGAAAACAATGAAATATAATAATTGCTCAACAATGGCAATGTATAAAGTTAGAAAAAACAACAACAACAAGTGTTAGATAATACCTACTAAAACGGCCCTCTTAATTAGCTTTGTATTTTCCTCCTTTTTTTATAAATTAATGCCAAGCCATTTTTATTTCTTACAGATACGTATACAATCCTTACATCTGTCTATATTATTGGATATTCAAAGGGTTACTATGTATGCAATGTTGTTAATTTCTAGAGTGAAATGGCACAAAATCTTTTGCAGAGATGAATTAGCCAATTAGAAAATCGCAGTTCGAATATTACTGCTAGTTTGTTTTGCCTCATCAGCCTCCTGCTTTTGCCCTAGTTAGCTGATTGTTTTTGTATCATAGACAACTGGATGAGACTAGATTTGTATATTACGGATAATCAACTCAAACTCATCTCCCTTAATTGTTTGCATCTTCCGATGAAACAAATTTTTATAAATACTGACTGCAATTCCCTAATTAACATCTTGTTTTTTTTTGTTTTGCAACTAACTTGTCGATTTTATTGTACAATTTTCAACACCAAGAAGAGTTTCCTAAATCAATGAAGTTTTTTCAGTTAATAACTTTCTTGCTAACATTTGCTTTAATTGAGGCTTCTGGCCGTAAACCGAGAAAGTACTCCAAATTGGATACTGCCATGCAAGCATGTAACGTTTATATTGGTAAATATGGTACTGTGTGTGCATCCAGTGGGAAAAAAAAGTCGATCAATTGGAAGTGTTACTGTAATCAAGACCCTGGTTTTGGAACAATATCCGATTGTTTAGTTCGTGGTTATAATAATGATACCTCAATTATTGACAAGTTTGTTGACAAATGTAATATGACTGAATCAAAATTCTATGAAAAATACGACAGAATCCAGAAAGAGTTTAAAACCAATGGTACTCATTATGCCAATAAAACGTCAAAGACCAAAACAAGTTCTGCTAGCAAAACCCTGTCTACGAAAGCATCAGGAACTGCAAGTGTATCCTCCAGCACAGGTAAAGCTAGTCTGAGCACCCAAAAGGTTTCACCAACACCATTATTGATCAATTACAAAACGTTCACACCATACAAGAATGCATATGCCATGTCGTATAATAACTATAACATTTCCATCTACTATGGTGCTGGTTTACTAGGATATTGGGCTGGTATTTTTGTTATTGCCATATTAGCAAACTTGTTTAGAAAAATGTTCCCTCGCTTAACCAACTACTGTACTGGTGCAGTTTCAAATGCTTTCAGGAAATATATTTTGTTGCCAGCTACTTTTGGCAAAAAGAAGGCACAACCACTTTCATTTGGTTTTGGTGGATTCTTCGATGGTCTTGTCCCTACTAGATTAGAATCATTAATTATTACCGTGTTTGTGTTGTTAACTGGATTCTTGAGTGCATTACACATTCATCACGTCAAAGATAATCCACAATATGCTACTAAGAATGCTGAATTGGGCCATTTGATTGCAGACAGAACCGGTATTTTATCAGCATTCTTAATTCCATTATTAATTTTATTTGGTGGTAGAAACAACTTCTTGCAATGGTTGACTGGCTGGGATTTTGCAACTTTTATTATGTATCACAGATGGATTTCTCGTATTGATGTGTTGTTAATCATTGTCCACGCCATTACATTTACCGTTTCTGACAAAGCCACTGGTAAATATAATACTCGTATGAAACGTGACTTTATGATTTGGGGTGTTGTCGCTACCATTTGTGCTGGTTTCATATTGTTTCAGGCAATGTTATTCTTCAGAAGAAGATGCTATGAAGTTTTCTTCTGCATTCATATTGTCTTAGTTGTTTTTTTTGTTGTTGGTGGGTTCCATCATTTAGACGACCAAGGGTATGGTGACTTTATGTGGGCTGCTATTGCAGTCTGGGTATTTGATCGAGCTGTTCGTTTGGGCAGAATATTTTTCTTTGGAGTCAGAAAGGCTACTGTTTCCATTAAAGGTGGAGAAACATTGAAGATAGAAGTTCCCAAATCAAAATATTGGAAATCGATTGCTGGTGGACATGCATTCATCCAATTTTTAAGACCAACAGTATTTTTACAAAGTCACCCATTCACTTTTACTACTACTGAATCAGAAGATAAAATTGTATTCTATGCGAAAATCAAGAATGGTATCACTGAAAACATTTCCAAATACTTGTCACGTTTGCCAGGCAACACAGCTACCATCAGGGTGTTGGTAGAAGGTCCATATGGCGAGCCAAGTGGAGCTGGTCGTAATTGCAAAAACGTCGTTTTCATTGCTGGTGGTAATGGTATTCCAGGTATTTACTCTGAATGTGTTGATTTAGCCAAGAAATCAAAGAACCAGTCAATCAAGTTGGTTTGGATTATAAGACACTGGAAGTCTTTGAGTTGGTTTACAGAAGAGTTAGAGTACTTGAAGAAAACAAGTGTTCAAACCACAGTATATGTCACTCAACCTCAAGATTACAATGGCATGAAATCTTTTGAACAAGACTCAAATTCTGAAAAGAAATCAGATGAGAAAGATTCAGTTGAATCACCTCAAAACTCTTTTGTTTCAAAAATCAAACAAGACTTGTCACATGTTGAGTTTATCGAAGGACGTCCAAACATTGTTGAACAAGTTGAACAAGAAATCAAGGAAACAGACGGTGCACTTGGGTTCGTTACGTGTGGACATCCTGCCATGGTTGATGAATTGAGGTCTGCTGTAACCAAGAACTTGAATGCATCGAAACATAGAGTTGAATTCCATGAACAATTACAAACATGGGCTTAACTTGCTGGGATTGTTAGTTACCTTTTGGATACTTTTTTTTGTTCTACAAGTTATATTCGTTATATATATTTTTTTTAAAAGTACTTTTGAGGCAATAGTCATTGTTTTACTTTATAGCTGTTCGCAATATAATCTGAAACCATTCAATCCGATTCCACTAAACTATTGATATTTTAAAATCTCGTACTTCTGTTGTGTAGCATTTTTTCCTGTACGTCGGATTTGGTCACATCTGTTTTGAATATTCATTTTTGATGGTACAGTTATCACTTACTTTGGCTTTCTGTCTACGGTTATGATAAATTGAGAAACATGCAGAATTGATATGTTTCAGTCGTTTTTTTAGATTTAATAGATAGTAATTGTTTGTTAGTGTTACCCCAGTTTAGTCTAATAATTGAATATAATCACTCTACACGTAAAATTAACTGCCGACACGCACCTTCGGCATTATCTAAATCGGCTATTTCTCATTTGTGCCGAATTATTCACAAACCATCAAAAATTTCTGGAGACTTAGTCAACATAAAACCCTCATGATATCAAGAAAATGACTCAAGCACCCAATACATATCCATAAAAGATTCGATACACTTCGATGTACTGGTAAGGAATTAAGAATTACGTTCAAATTGGCGAATAGAATATAGTCTTTAGTTTGTGGTTTAAAAAGCTAAACATTCAAAAGGAATATTAAACAGCTTTGTGTTGTTCTCAAATTTATCAAAATGCTAGATAAGTTGAAATAATAAATCCTCACCGATTCGCAATTACAGTTAATCTTTTACTCATGTAACTATTGGTTCGATTTCATTTTGCAGATTTAGTGTATTATCACAACATTTTTTTTGGTTTATTTTTGTTTAACCCAACATTTTTGACACATCCTGTTTCCATGTTTATACAGATTGAGTATCAAGAGGGGCTAATAAAAAGATTTTCACAAATCAATTGAAAAAATTCTGATTGTTTGTAATTGTCCGGAAATTGCTAACAAGTATCCTGTAACTCTCAATGTTACTGAGACGAAACTCTAACGACCTTGATTGATTTTGGTGTCAAGTGAATAACTATCAAGAATTCCATAACGGTGCCGACTTACAAATTTGACTCTACATTTGGTTGCGTATTCAACATGTAATAAACAATTAAGATCAGAGGTTAAATAATATTTTTGTACAACAATAGAGTAGAGTATAGCCAGTTACCATCAAAATATTCTAAGTTGAAAAAGACGCCTTTGAATGATGATTTCTCTCAATGCACACAACTGCTGTCGTGCAAGAACGTAAAAAAAAACAACTATGTGAGACAAAACCAAAATTATCTTTTACATCGATGAATTGTGAGAGGCCCAGTGCATATCAAATTTTGTTGACTTTGTATATCCCCAACGGGTCAAAAGGCACATAATTCAGATACTCTTTTGTTACTTGATTAGCTGAATCACATTATTTCAATTGTTCTAATTTACAACGTTTCAAGAAAGCAAAGAATCCTTAATACCAGAGAACTTTTTGAAGATCTATTACTGAAGAACCCAACCATCATACCGAGATGATATTATCCTAATACGAAATGTTACATATTGCTATATAAATGCCAAGAAATAATTGATAATTAGATTTCCAGTAGCAAGCTATATATGTCTAACAATATTACAAGACTAATCCACAAAAAGCTATTCATGAACAATTACGGCTCTGATTCTTCAGGAACTGAATAAATAACCAACAAATCAAAATTGAATCAAAAAAATAATTTTTGAGTACTTTATCATAGATGCCTTTATCACCGGTGATTGGTATGGGATTATGATTTTTGAATGCCGGCTGAAATAAATTTAAGCCTACTTTTATCCTCCAAAACTTAGCTACCAAAACTTATCGAATCTGTCGACCCCCCAATCAGCAAATGAAACACACTCACAGAATGATAATAATACATGAACGCCGTTATTTCATAATTTAAAATTTTCACAGGAAAAGAGATTCAATGAATATTATTTAAGGATGCCCTTTAAAGGTTATTAAACTCCAATTGCCAAGGAAAAAGAGGCAAGAACAAATATTTTTTATGCTAGATGAAAATAATAAAATATCACTGATGAAATAGATTAACCAATTACAAAACTTAGTTTGAAATAACTTTAATTTTTCACAAAATGGAAAGTTTTTCATTACTATGGCCCTAATTGATCCATCGCATATATCACACTCATTTGAAAATATTAAAACCAATAATAGCATAGGATTTATTTTATTTTAAGAACAACTTGAAGTGGTATAAATGGTGGTCAATATTTCCTTTTATTTTCCTACTTGTTTAAATCTTTTCTTTTTTTTTTTGTTATTTATACAGGAAGTCTTTATTTTTTTGCAACTTATTTACTGTTTACCGTGGGTCGCTTCCAACATATAATCAAACCCCTCGCAAACAATGAAGATTCAACAATTGATAGTATTTTTGTTTGCGGTAGTATTAATCGATGCAAGAACACCGAAAAGATATTCCGAATTGGATATCGTGATGCTGACTTGTACAACATTTATTGGGAAATATGGTACTGTGTGTACTTCAACTGGTAAAAGATCAACTAATTGGAATTGTTATTGTAAAACGGATGCTGGGTTTGGAACAATCTCAGATTGTTTAGTCCGAGGTTTCAATAACAACACAAATATTATTAGTAAATTTACAGAATCCTGTAATATGACAGATTCTAAGTTTCATGCTAAATATGATAAAATTCAGGCTGAATTCAAAACTAATGGTACTGAATATGCTAAGATGACTACCAAGTCATCCAGTGGTAGTAAGACTTCTGCTAGTGCAAGTAAATCCTCCAAGTCAACAGGTCTGTCCAATGCCTCGAAGTCGTCCACAAATGCTCATGGCAGTAACAGCAGTAGTAGTTCCAAAAGTGGTAAAGGCAACAGCGGTACATCCACAACAGAAACTATAACCACTCCATTGTTAATTGATTATAAAAAATTCACTCCTTACAAGGATGCTTACCAAATGTCTAATAATAATTTCAATCTTTCAATAAACTACGGTTCAGGGTTACTTGGTTATTGGGCAGGGATTTTAGCGATTGCAATTTTTGCTAACATGATTAAAAAAATGTTCCCTAGTTTGACAAATTATTTGTCTGGTTCAATTTCCAACTTATTCAGGAAACATCTTTTCTTACCTGCCACGTTCCGTAAAAAGAAAGCACAAGAATTTTCTATTGGAGTTTATGGATTTTTTGATGGCTTGATTCCAACCAGATTAGAAACAATAATTGTTGTTATTTTTGTTGTCTTGACGGGTCTCTTCAGTGCCTTACATATTCATCACGTCAAAGATAATCCACAATATGCTACTAAGAATGCTGAATTGGGTCATTTGATTGCCGACAGGACTGGTATTTTAGGAACATTTTTGATTCCGTTGTTGATCTTGTTTGGTGGTCGTAACAACTTCTTACAATGGCTAACTGGTTGGGATTTTGCTACTTTTATCATGTATCACAGATGGATTTCCCGTGTTGATGTTTTATTGATCATCGTTCATGCAATCACTTTTTCCGTGTCTGACAAAGCAACGGGCAAATACAAAAACAGAATGAAACGTGACTTCATGATTTGGGGTACAGTTTCTACAATATGTGGAGGATTTATTCTTTTTCAGGCCATGTTATTTTTCAGAAGAAAATGTTATGAAGTCTTCTTTTTGATCCATATTGTTTTGGTTGTTTTCTTTGTTGTTGGGGGATACTATCATTTGGAAAGTCAAGGATATGGCGATTTCATGTGGGCCGCCATTGCTGTTTGGGCTTTTGATCGTGTCGTCAGATTAGGGAGAATTTTCTTTTTCGGTGCCAGAAAAGCAACCGTCTCTATTAAGGGTGACGATACTTTGAAGATTGAGGTTCCCAAACCTAAATATTGGAAGTCGGTAGCAGGTGGACATGCTTTTATTCATTTCTTGAAACCAACCTTATTTTTACAAAGTCATCCATTTACATTTACCACCACAGAGTCAAATGATAAAATAGTGTTATACGCTAAGATCAAAAATGGTATTACTAGTAATATTGCTAAATATTTGTCACCTTTACCTGGAAATACAGCTACAATTAGAGTCTTAGTGGAAGGTCCGTATGGTGAACCTAGCAGTGCTGGACGTAACTGTAAGAATGTGGTTTTTGTTGCTGGGGGTAATGGTATTCCAGGTATTTATTCCGAATGTGTTGATTTAGCCAAAAAATCAAAGAACCAGTCGATCAAGTTGATTTGGATTATAAGACACTGGAAATCTTTAAGTTGGTTCGCTGAGGAATTGGAATACTTGAAAAAAACAAACGTGCAAAGTACCATTTATGTTACTCAACCTCAAGATTGCTCAGGATTAGAATGCTTTGAACACGATGTTAGTTTTGAAAAGAAATCCGACGAAAAGGACTCAGTAGAATCATCTCAATATTCACTCATTTCTAATATTAAGCAAGGGTTATCTCATGTTGAATTCATTGAAGGGCGTCCAGATATTTCTACGCAAGTTGAACAAGAGGTTAAACAAGCTGATGGTGCAATTGGATTTGTCACATGTGGACACCCTGCAATGGTTGATGAGTTGAGATTTGCAGTCACCCAGAATTTGAATGTATCAAAACACAGAGTGGAATATCACGAACAATTACAGACATGGGCATAATCAAGTGATACAAGATTTGAAAACAAAAACAACTGTAAATAAGTCTTCTCTCTTTACTTTATCTTATTTTTTTTATTTTAGATTGCCTTTATATATTATTGATACTAGTAATACAAATTTATACACAACTTAAATTTTTCTTATTTAAATATATTCATGCTGTCATTCTTTTCCCAGAAACCGAGAAAGAATCAAACTCTATTTTTATTGTTTTTGTTTCTTATTCAATTTATTCGTCGTCACTATCTTCATAAGTGGGTATGTCATTAAGTATTTGTTGCAGTTGTTGTTGTTGTTCTTCTCTTGGAGGCGTTTGATGCCCATTACCATTAGATTCCGTTTTGATTTTCTTCCGTAGTGGTTCTTCGTGCAGTACAGAAGCTGGACGAGCAACTCCATTGAAATGCTTCTGTCTTCTATCGTTCTCTCTCTTCTTCCAAGCCCTTGATATTTTGGGACACCACTCAATGACTTCTTTCTCTTTGACACCATCCTTGATGGATACCAAAATCTTTTCCACCACACTGATATGATTTCCATTACTTTTATCGTTTCTGAATCGAAGCATTTCCCAATATCCCTTCTTAGTTGTAGATTGGCGACATTCAGCAATCCTGCCTTGTAATGGTTGCTCTAGTGCCTTCAATCTTTCCCAATCATCATCTGATAGATCTAACTTGGCAAAATCAGTATGTACATTGCTACCTTGCCATACTCTCAATTTTATTAAATTCGGTTTAGCATCGTAGTCTAGATAAGTTGATGTTGGGTCTCTTTCGTCCAAGTCTGGATCTTGCACTTCATTGAAAACAAACTCTAATTGAAAATCAACAGTGTTCTCTTCAGCGGGTTTCCATTTTAGCAATGTTTGGTCAGTTCCAAATACATAAGGTGTTTCGGCACAAGTATAAATTAATCCATCTGAAGCATGAAACAATTTATCCATCTTACTCAAAACATCATCAGCATGGTAAGAAGTTAACATTGTTTTGAATCCAACTTTAAAGGGGAATTCAGGGGAGTTGACTATATCAGGATTATGTTTCTTGAAATTATCAAATGGCTTCATAACATTTTCGGTAATATATCCTAATCGTTTTGGTAAGGGCCTATCAATAATACATTTTCCGTGTATGGCCAAGGCATCAAATATAACATAACGCAAAACTGGTTCACTGACATTTCTATTCTCCAACACCAACTCACCATCTAATAAAGTTCCATGATGATATGTTGGTTTTTCACGAGTTTCATTAACAGATAATGGGAAATGGATATTGGGGATAAAATAATAATCATTCTCTCGAGTAACCAAAAATACTCCTTCACCTTTATCAGGGTCATTGATTAAAAATAATAAACATCTTAATCCATCAGTTTTTTCACATACAAAATAATCCTTTTGCATCAATGTCTCTTCTAAATGCCTTCTTTCAAATGAAACTGGTTGTGAATCTGGGAACCCAGTATTTCTTCTTCCTAATAACTCAGCCACCATCAATCGTAATTCCTTGGTTTCTTCCTCATCTAGTTTATTACCTGGTATTACAGGAATTTCTCTTTCTTCTAATTGAATCATAAAGTGTATAGTGGTCCTGAATTTCTAAAGACTAGCCTTGAATTCTTTAGATTTTGTCTATTTGTTGCTTTTTTCCTTTATGGAAGGATGTTTACGTTTTACGTTGTTTTTTTTTTTCAATATTTTTTTTTTCCTTTGTTTGACTTCTACCTTTTCTCAAATTAAAATTTTCATTTACAAAGTCAAACTTTCTCATCCAATATTGTTTCCAATTTTGACACCGCTGTTTATATATAAATAACTTGATGAGATTAACAGCCCAGGTGATAAATGAAGCACCGGAAATATTGAATCCAGAAGGGAAGTTGACTTTGTTGCTACGAGATCTCCAAATCACAGAACTAGAGAATCTTGCAATCACACAAAACAAGTATCAAGTTATAGATTTATCAAATAATGATTTAATTAGTCTAGGTAATATACCTAAAAGGTTCAATAATCTACAATGTTTATTGTTGTCAAATAATAACATCTCATATATCGATGATGAGAGTTTCTCCCTGGATAACCACATAACGTCGATAACATTATTTAACAACAACATTTATAAGTTTCAGAAGAGTTTCAAAGATAAGTTTCCGAAACTTGAGACATTAATTCTTTTAGGAAATCCCATAACGGAAATGGAAAATTATAGATATTTCATAATATGGCTAATACCTAGTTTGAAAGTATTGGATTTCAAGAAAGTGAAACAGGCAGAAAGAAAAACAAGCGAAGACATGTTTGGCACAAATCGCGATGAATTCAACTCTTTGGCACAACAGATGTTTAAGAATGAAAATACAGAAATAAAATTAGATGGAAAATCAGATAGACAAGTTAAGAATTTTGTTAAAAAGATGACTGATGAAGAAAGACAACAATTGTTAAAAAAATTAGAGACAGCCACCAGTATTGAAGAGATTGAAAGAATTGAAAATGACTTAAAAGAAGGAGCTGTCTAAAGTGAGATGCTACAGGATTGATCCTTGGATGTGTAACTTTAAATGTGACTTTGAATTGCAAATAGTCCCATCTTGATAGATATCATCCCATTAATAATTATGATATGCACAACTATTAATAGCTTAGCTTATATACTTCTAGAATTATTTCAACTATTACTATTGTTACATTGTTAAAGTTCTTTTTTTTGTATATGTGGTATTCTAGTAGTGTTGAGATTAATCACTTTATTATGGAAGTCTAAAAATTTTTTGTTCCTTTTTTTTTTATGGCTGCTCTACTACTACTGCTACTATGCCTTAATTTCTCGCACTCTCACTCGCACTCTCACTCTCGCACTTTTATAACATATTTTTTTTTTCTGTTTTTTCCAACTATCTTTCTTCCTTTTTCTCTCTATATATATTATAATACTTCAACAGGACTTAAAGATATACAGGCACTTAGATTCAGTGCAAACGATCTGTGAAATTCATAAGTTTACTGAACAATTGTCATTGTTTGTAGTTGTTTTTTTTTTTCGGGGTTTTGTTTTACCTAGTATTCCCATACTTGCGTCTTACACATTGGCTGCATAAATTTTCATCCATAGATATTGGCAACCATGTCACAAACAACAACAAGACCTAGAAGAAAGGCAACAATAAATAAGTCGTATAACGACTCAGTTGATTTAAACAGTTTGGATTACGATTCACTGAACTCCGTCTCAACTGCAAATTCAACCCAACTGTCTGGTTCTACAACATCTGGTTCAAGAAGAAAAAATCAAACTTCAACTTCCAGCGGTAATAATGGTAGAAAAACATCGGCAGAAACTAACAAGTCAACCACCAATGGTAACAACATTAACAACAGCACTAACGGAAACCTAGCTTTACTGAATTTGCCTAATAATTGGCAATCTTCCCCTCGACTAGAAGATTATTTTTCGTTCAAACTAGATTTAAGTGACGCATACATAGATATTGATTCGCAAACATTATTCTGTCCAAATCAATTTCCTACAAACAACACCAATCTGAATAGCCGTCGTAAAAATAACGTTGCACAATTCAGTCTCAGCAAAGGTCAATACATCTACATGATAAGTGAACCGCCTGGTGAGCCTTATTACATTGGAAGAATAATGGGATTCAAACATAAGAATAACAACAATCAGAATCAGGAAAGCATGGCCAATATTGTTGATGCCAAAAACTACAACTTTCAAATACAATGGTTTTACCGACCCCGAGATATTTCCAAGACCACATCGGACTCACGACTATTGTTTGCTTCCATGCACACTGATTCTTGTCCAATAAGTTCATTCCGTGGATTGGTTGAAGTGCGGCATAAACAGGATATTGAAGATGAATTTAACCGTGCCCAAGCAAAAGAGAATAAACGTTCTGCTAATGGTAAGAAGAATACATCACCAAGTACAGCCCCAACTGCATTGGAAGTGTATGTACAAAAACCAAATCAATTTTATTTTGACAAGCTATTTGATCGTTATATGATTAAGTTCTATGATGTTTTACTGACAGCCAATCTCTTACAATATGCTGAAGTTGAAAATAGTAAAAGTCGAAATTTTTTGATTGCGTTGAATAAAAGATACGAGTTTATTTTTGTTGAGAGTCAGAGAACAAAATCGTTGATAAATTCTTTTAGTTCGAATACATGCAATTGTGAAAGTTGTGGACAATGGTGTGAAAACTCAAATTCAATACAGTGTGTTGTATGTGAAAAGTACTTCCATATGTTTTGCCTTGATCCACCAATGCTGAAGAAACCCAGTCGTGGATTCTCATGGTCGTGTGCCCCGTGTGCTAAAAAAAATGAACAGGAAAATCACCAGAATAAACTTGTCATGTTGCTAGATAACAAGTCGTCAAATAAAGAACAGTTAGCAAGGGAATTAAGTGTTTTGAGCTCAACAGACAATGAATATAGCAAAGAGTCAACTCCCATACTGCCACTGCCTAAGCTTTCTGAGCTAGGCACTTTGCCAAAATATGAAATGCTAGCTATAGAGTTTTTGAAGAAGGATAAATCCACTTCTTTCGCGCAAAGACGAATCAAAGAAGAATGGTGTATGCGCTATTTGGGGCAACATGCAAGGTTAGAAGATGGGGTTGATGTTGATGATAGATCTCCATACCCAAGGGCAAGTACAAGAATAGGTACAAAACATCAAGCTACATATATTCCTGAATGTGATGGTCATCCATTGGTTTATTATGATGTTGACAAACCACAGAAGAAGAAGAATGGTAACGGGTCCAGCTCATCTAGTAGGCGTTCCAAAAGCAAAAGTGTTGAAGACCAGGATCTAAAACAAGTGAAATTGGCAGTACCTCAAGAGTATGCTGATGTTGATCCCAAAGAATATCCAGCTTGGTTGCAACCAAGACCAAAGGGGTATATTGAGCGCGGTGTCGATGATGGTGATGGAGAGACCTGTACTTTGCTTTGGAAAAGTTCTGAAAAAGACATAGCTGACAATTTTACTACACTAGACCATTACGTTGGAAAATGCTCGCCTATTGCTGAATCAATTGGATTGTCACCAAACTCGCCAAACTTCGTGGATGCTATATTATATTCATACATGCAGCATAAAGGTAACGTTGATGAGGCTTTCAAAGAAGCTAAAACTTTAACTAAAAAAAGTTTGAAGGAGCCGATTTTTTCTAAAGAGGAAATCAAAAGATTTGAGGCTGGTGTCCGTGAATTTGGTAGTGAATTATATCCTGTTTACAAAAAAGTAAAGACACAGCCAGTAGCAATGATTGTTAGATTTTATTATTTATGGAAGAAAACCAAGAATGGAAGAGAGATTTGGGGAAATTTTGAAGGCAGAATACAAAAGAAAGTTCAGAATATCATCAAAGAAGAAACTAAATCAGCTGTTAAAGAGGAAGCCAAGAATTCGACAAACACGGAAGATGACTCTTCATACGAAGAATCAACTGATCCCGACGACGACAAGAAGTTTATCTGTAAACATTGTAATACACTTGAATCAACTCAATGGTTCAAGATAACTGGACATGATGCTAAAAAGAAAAATTCAGACAACTACATTATATCTTTATGTTTTAGATGTGCTAGATTATGGCGTCGATACGCTGTTGTTTGGGAAGACCCAAATGAAGTGCTTAAAAAATATAATGGCAGTAGTAAATCAGCAGGGGGTTGGAAAAAGAAAGTCGAAATTGAATTGCTCGAAGATGCTGAAAGGATTATAGAACATAACCAGGCGATCTCATCGGGGTTGATAACACAAGAGCAGCCTAATAGTTCTGGTAGTCGTGAAACTAAAAAACGACCACTGCCGTCACCGTCAACAACTTCACCTGCAAAGAAAAAACCCAAAATCAAACAAGAAGAGTTGAAAGAGAAAGAGAAGGAGAAAATTGTTCACATCAAAACAAGTACTACTTCCTTGACACCTACATTGTCGAACTTACAGAATGAGGAGAAATTTTTCCCTAATAAAATTATTTGTGACTTACTATTCAATAGTGATTACAAATTGCCAGAGTTGAAGAAATTAGTCAAAAGACTACCACTCGATTCTGCCCCAAGTTTTATTTCACAGTTAATTGAAACTTACCGAGAGCGACAGTTGACTGATGTTTACAACAACCTATTAACAAATGTGACTGTTCCATCCTCATCCATTGAGCTTCCGTTTGAGCCATCAGAAAGAAACTGTTGTATCTGTCGAGAACACGATAACAATGCCGCTAAATCTTCGTCATTGTTGGAGATGTTGATATGCTCATCATGTGGAGTCAATGTACACGCATCGTGTGCTGGAATCAAACTACCTGAAGGTACATCAAAGCCTATCAAGGAATGGTTATGTGAGCCCTGTATAAATGATTTACGTCCTATTCACTCGGCAATTTATTCATGTTCCTGTTGTCTTGCTAATGAATCTAATTACGAATTGTCTATATTGGGCTCACCATTTGTACGTCCTGACTTCTTAAAACCTATCGGGAATGGCCGTTGGTGTCACTTGTTATGTGCGATTTTCAATCATGACTATGTTTACTTTGAAAAGGCACTTGAAGGTAGTCATAGTTTAGTGTCAATTGTCAACATTGATAAAATATTCCTAAATAATCATCGTCTTCAATGTGAAATATGCCAGTCCAAAAATGGTGCTTTGATTAAATGTGAGTTGTGTGACGACAACTTAAATTATCACGTGACGTGTGCTCAAGATACGCCAAACTTTAAATTGGGATTCAAATTAGTAGATACTGGAAAGCCAGATATTAATTTTGTGACACTTGTTGATGGAGATGCTTGTGGTAAACTCAAACCAATACTAGTGTGTCCTAAGCACGATCAATCCAAGAAAACTATTTTAAGTTTAAGAACATATGGCAAAAGAATGAATTCCAAACTAAATGAACTGGATTATAGACCATTGGTTGAATTATATTTGCAAGATTTGATCAATGATAAAAATAACAAACGTGGTAAATTTTCAAAACTGATGAATTATATTGAAAACTATAAACAGTTCTTCCACCGTCAAGTTGATAATGGGGAAAATACTGCTATTCAAGAATTATCTCAAACTGTCAATGAATGTTCTAGATGTTCATCTACAAATTCGCCTATTTGGTGGACCGTTAACAGTACAAAATTGTGCCAATCATGTTATCATTCTGGAGGGCATGACACAAATGAAACAAAAAAATTAGAGTTCAAGTCGGAATCCGAGTCAGTGAAGGATGGGGTATTTACAATGTTAAATGGGGAAAACTATGGTATCAAGAATGAATTAGACAAATTAGATTCAATTTATAAACCTAATATTACTGAACTACAAGAAAGTGATGATGAAACAAACAAAATAGAAAAATCACATCGGGTCGAGAGTGTGAGTAGATCTAAAATATCATTAGGCGATATACTTAGTTAGAAAGTAAATATAAATGTAGGAGTGGGTCTTGCTACGGTGGACTCATAAAAAAGCAGTATTTATTTGAATATAAACTAAATTCTAACTAAGTAAATTAAAATCAATTCTGATAACATAATCAGAGAAAACGATGCTCCTTACCTGAAAGAGTATATCAACCACTTTTATCCGTATTAATCATTTCAAAGCAACTGGAGTTTTCCGACGACTGAAAATTGAATTTGCATCTGAATAAATAGTATTCAAATCCAGATTATCTAGTGTATCATTGTCATCGTCATCAGTTGGATAATCATAACCATGATCTTTATGACCAGAGTTTTCTTTTTCATTATTTAAACTCAACTTTTTGAAAACTGAACGCAAACTTTTCTTCTTTAATTTTGGTTTAGAAAGTATTTCATTCATGGTAGTATTTGATTCATAATTATAATGTTTTTTAGAAGTTGACGTTCTAGAAGTACTAGATATTTTTAGACTTGAGTTTGTTTTCAGAGAATTAATTGAATGTGAATCAGATGAATTTGTAGGTTTTCTCGAAAGAGATCTTGGTTGAGTTAATGATGTTGAAGAAATTGGCATTGGGATTGCGTTTGATGACGTTTTTGATTTGTTTGTTGTTGTGGTGGTGGTGACGGTAGAAGCGGTTTCTATAGAGCAACAGGATGATTTTCTGGATTTTGTAGATGTTGCACTAGAGAATATTGAGTTTGAAGTAAAAGAAGAAGCTGACGTTGAACCTCTCCTTGAAGCCAGAAGGTCTCGGGATAAAGAGCTAGAACTTGAATTGGAACCTGAAGAAGATGATGAAGATTTTTTGGTTCTTTTAGTTTTCTTTTTCAACTTCTCCTGAGTTTGGTAAGAAACTGGAGGAATTAAATAAAACTCCATTGTGGCTTAATATACTGTTGCTTTGGTGATGGTAAATAAAATATTAAATACAGACTAACTATCTCAAAAAAATTAAAATTGCAAATCAGCTACTTTTGATGGTAATTTATACAATATTTATCCTAGGCATTGTGTCCTTGTCAAAACCAAGGGGGGAGATGAATAACCCTAGTGGAGGTAACTTTGTTTCAAATTGGATGTAAGATTAGAAAATCTATCTAATCTGAGGTACACAAAATATGAATTTAGTCAGATATCACAATACATGAAATTCCTATTACTATAGATTGAAGAATTATAATACAGTTGTATCGTGTTGGGATCTATTTTAGTTAGCCTTTTGCTAATTGTTTTTTTTGCAGCATTGTGCAGTTTTTTAGTTCGTCAAGAATTTTATAAATGGAACAATGCAGAATACTTAAAAAGGAACTAACCAAACTAATTTTCTTTTCTCTTTATCACATTTGGAATTGATCTTTATATTCAGAATTATTGACAGTCAATTGTTCTGTTTACACTGACTAGTAACTATCTCTTGTGGTAAACTTCGTCAGGTTTTGCATGTGGTCTTGGTATTGTTTAACTTTATGATTAGTAATGATGAAGAACAATCCAGTTTTTCGTGTTCATAGTAAAAAGGGAGAATACTATTGTATCAGTATAAACTATAATGATGTATCTAAATGATGTACTCATTTTTACGTTGTTTTCAAGTACCGTGAAAGTATATGTATATGAATTGTTAACAATAGAAGGGAATTCCTAAAGACGCGTAAATGAATTCTCGTTGAAGTGAGCTCTAAAATCTGAACTCAAGAACTGACTTGTTCATATCTTTATTGCTAGCTTTATCAACTAAAGAGGCTTATTCATAAATATTTTTCAGGAGTATACAAATTTGATTGAATTTGCCTCGCCTCCTTGCTCCCAATTATTGCGGAAAAAGAAAACATTACACAATAACGATTTAATGGAATTAAATTTCCGGATCTCGATGTATAATGTTGCTAATGACAACAACCGACTAAAACGATTTGTCTTGAGAAGAGCAAGTTTCTCCCCCAAATTTTTCACCGCGTTGTATGACCTGCTAACGAAAAATAACCAGCATATTATTGTGATAGTTAGGCAATGCTGAATAGCGTGTATTTGCTCTAGTTTAGTATATAGAAAGCCTATAGAAGTAGTCGACGACAAGAGCGTCAAGGAGGGCATTTATACCCAAGTCTCAGTGGCGTGGCGATAGTTTGATTACGGAAGAGTAGTGCCCATTGGATAGGATTGATATAGTACGTTACTACCTTACAATTATTGCTATGTTAGTTTTAGAATGAATAAAAAATAACTTGATGATACTCCTGCAGCTAATAGATGTAGATGTTTTTCAATCTATCACATTGTCATTATATGTATGCTCCCGTCATTTTTCTTATCGAATCTTTATTTATGATCTACATAAAACCGCAAATCAAATATAGTAAACTAATTGGTGATAACATTCCATTCATTCATTTATTTTTTTGGTTGCCTCTGTTGAGACAAACGTTTGTTCTGAAGCAGAAACAACACAAGCATACTCTGTCTTTTTAGTTAATTGGTGGATGAATATGCCCTTAAGACTTTAATCTGCTTCTATTTAACTGTGGCTATCCAGGAAGGAGGCACGTGTGGGAGCAAATTAAAAATTATTAGCATTTGACTAACAGATAATCTGAACCGCAACAAAAAAAAATTGAAAATTGTAATACAATATTGTATTCAATTATCTCACATATACACTAACAAATGCTTCTGCATGGTTTAAGAAAGTTTAAGTGTTTCTAAATCTGCTTCCCGATATTACACAATTTAAATTAACTATTGAAGGAATTCAAATTAGTTAATTTATCCCTTTCGCCTCTCCTCCACTTTTGTAGTTTATATTTTGAGATGAACTGGTGTATAATGAATGGTTTGATTTAACTTGTTCAACAAACAAAGAGAAAGATCACTGTATAGAGAATTTCAAAATCGCTTGAACAAAGACAGATTGTTGAGTCTAGTCTCTACATGGTGAACTTGATTTATGGCTCGCTTGCTAGGGGTATGGACGATCAACTGTTCCCCATTGATTTCTAATTTTTAACAAATATAAAGCTACTAAGTATTAGCTGGTGTAAGCAGTAATCAGTTCTTTTCCATTCAGCAAAGAGAATGAACAGCATAATCAAATATTCATTTTTTTTTGAAAACCAACTAACTATAGAATTGTTGGGGTAATAATTAGTTAGTTGAAGATTAATGATTGTTTCTTGGCTAATTGTTGCGTAGTATTTAGTGTGTATAAAATGTACTATATTTTTAGTTTAAATCTAAAAACCAACAAAACTTAATCAAAAGAATCAACAACAAGAAAATATAAGAGAAAAAAATGTAACTGAAAGGACATTCCCCTTTACAGGGTATTGAATCTTCTTCTTCCTATCCAATATCAGCTAAATTGGGTGTATAATTCAGGGCACCAAACCCGATTTTTCATGGCAAAAGAGAAGCCATTAGTACAAAACTTCAGTACTGCCACACCAGGGGGCAAATAAAAAGATCATTGTTCTAGATTTTAAATTCCAGATTGTTCATACACAAAATGAGGAGTTCAACCTTACAACAATTTTGTAATCTTGCTTTATTAACATTCCGTTGTCTAAGAGAGTTTTAGTTCAAGACTTGCACAAAATTTGCTGAAAACAGAAAATATTCGTCAAATTGGGAATTACACAATAGAATTCTTCTTAAATTTTATTGTTCATCGTAATAATTTATTGTTTTCTTAGACAAATGATCAAAGAGTTATCATTGGATACGCTACATAACTGTATGAAATAATCAATAATACGAATATTGCAACCGACAAGAGTTAAATTACTTAAGTGAATCCAGTTTAGTCCAAGTTTTCAAAGGAACTTGAAACTGGCTGACTAAACTATTGCTGAACCATTGCAAAAAAAAATGGTGTAACATGTCGTATAGTAGCAACAAATCTTCCCAATGATTGGTATTTGAGCTACTCTGCACTACATGTGTTCTCGTACACTTGAACTGTATGTCCAAGAATGCCGGAAGGACGTGAAACATGAGTTTGGTATAAAAGGAATAAGGAATGTAAAATGTTTATATAGTTATATATATATTAATTATGGGAAATTAAGTGTTTATTCCGTTCAATAAGTTTTAACCGTAGAGATTATATTTAAAGCCTATGGTCAAAATCCACAAGATACAGCAAATTCGTGAATTCACATACAAAAATAAATTTATCAAGCTCCATTGCCTACATAGTATTAGAACGGGCTATATCATCAATTAAGTTAGACATCACTAATTTGAGCTAAGTTGTTAGCTTAATGGACCAATTAATTTTAAGTCAAATTGGTAATGTAATCTGTTCTTCATTTAAGTCTAATGCCACGACTTTACTACAAAGTCAAAGCCTGACACACTATTTTCTGCATTATTTTGTTAAAAATTCAAGACAAACTCTAAGCATAGGGCCACTTCTCAAATTATGCAGACATTCCAATAAACATCGGCAAATCATCAAACTACCAATGATACTTTTCAAAATTGATTCTCGAATAACTTAGAATATGGTCAGACTCTGATAGAATAGGTTTTTGTGTGTCACTAAATATCGAACTCCAAAAGGTACACAATAAATGTAGCCAGTCACGCGATCAATAATGGTTTGTAAGAATTTTATTTAAAGCATGATTCTTCAATGTTAAGTAAGCGTTGACAGTTTTTGAATTAATATATAACTCAATTTGAGAATGTCTTAATTAAAAGCACTGTGAAAATCTTAATAATGAAAATAGTTAATCACCAACTAAATACCAACAGCGTTAAACATGGTTATAGAAATCAGTACTTTCAAAACTAATAATTTGTAACATGATATTAAACTAAAAAGTGGCAAGTTATAATATATATTCTGCTAACAACCACATTGAAAACAGAAAAGGAATACCTTGATGATTTATCCATTGAATTAGAGTT
>OBUW01000262.1_pt1 | contig 36041 bp, 16 predicted proteins | sample 1475761 | NCBI WGS metagenome assembly OBUW01 (sample SAMEA2579908, study PRJEB22360) | human gut metagenome | biome: human gut; feature: human-associated habitat; material: faeces | place: Denmark | collected 2008/2010
TCTCCTATCCCCCGAAATATCGTCTCCTATACGAATATATACACTATATGTATGCCACAAAAAGAACCTACATAGTCATAAATGCTGCCAACTTGTTAGTTCTAGATAGTAAATGCAACAGCACAACAGATGATGGAACTATTAGTATCATTTATGATGATTGGATAGTTATTTGAGTTTTATCATTGTAATTGTGTTTGTGTAGCTTTTCGTTTGCGCCAAATGCATTTCTTCTTTTTTATCAATGTAATATCTGATAGCGCCGGACCGAGTTTTGAGGCTAGAGCAATGTCAATACTAATGCTCTCTCTTACTGGTATTGTATGAGTAGACAGTATAAGATTCTCTTTAGGGAAAATTGATTTGATATGGGAAAAAATTGTTAGCGGCAAATACATTAATTTAAGATGAGGGAGTTTAACTAACGGCGACAGGGAAACATAAACTGGAAAAGTAGCAGGCCAGATACGGAAACTTATTGCTATAAAGAAATCATAGAGCGGGTTGACTGATTTGAAGTTGTTTGATAAATGTGAAAGAAAAGGAAAAGAAAAAGTGACAACAAATTAAAAGAAAAAATTTGGATGCAAATAAACGATTCAGGTTATATATATAGTGAAAAAGAAATATCAACCACAAATAGTTTATTTAGGCGTGTATTTTTCCTAGATAATTAGACAACACTATTAGTCACTGAGTTATTTATGGTAGAGTATTTGTGTTTATAATGACAAGTCTCTATAATTTTGGTAATCTATGTTGTTGCGAAACATTTTCAAAATAGCCACGGTTCAAAAAGAAGCTAGAGCAAGCTAGATCTGTTGTTTACCAGATGTGAGCGGAGATAAAATCAGCTAGCAGAGTATTTTTATCTCTCAGTACTGATGACTTTTTTTATGACAAATTTCTGACCAAATTTGTCCAAAAGTTGAATAATATCCCGTGACCTAAACAAACAAGCAAAGAAATTGTATCCAACTGCAATGCGAGCTGCCGTTGACAAACGGAATACTTTTAAAGGTAACTGTATCAAAGCTTGTTGGTGATACGATTGCCGTTTGTATACCTTCTTTACAAATCTATTGATTGAATTGACAAGGCTTTTGTTATTATCCACAAAATTGATACAATGAGCTTTTCTAAAGCATTAATATCAAGTCAAATAGTTACTTTGGCACCTTCTGTTTATTCATTCTTGTATAGCTACACCTACGTTATACAGGATAAATGAATGGTGTGGAATCTTGCACTACTGTTTTCTTTTTTTCCGAAGAGGGTCGCAGGTCTGCGCGTGTTTGTCTGGGCAATCAGAATCAAAACTCAAAACAAAACAAAAAAAAAAACAATTTGAAAAAGATCCTTAGTTAAAGCTCTTTTTGATACACCCATTCAATCAACTAATCATAATGATGCCACAGGTACTACCAAAAAAAAGATCGGAAAAATCAGATGAAAGAAGAATAAGTACCAGTAGTAGTACAAATAGTTCCAATAATCATAATCACACTCCTAATAGACCAACACCCACCTCCAATAGGATTATGTCAAATAGAAAGGTACTGAACCGAATTATGTCAGCGAGACACGTCAGCAGGTCTATAGCAGAAGATGCAGACACTAGTAATTCATTTGACGATGGAATTGGCTTCAATGAGAATAAGCATACCATCATGTCTAATTTTGAAGAATGGATTAAAATGGCAACAGATAATAAAATCACGGTCAAGAATTCTTGGAATTTTGATTTGATTGATTATTTTCACGATTTGAATGTGATAAAAGATGGTGAGAGTATAAATTTCCAAAGGGCATCGGCTACTTTAGATGGGTGTGTAAAAATATATTCGAATAGAGTTGAATCAGCTGCCACCGAAACGGGTAAGTTGTTAAGTGGATTAAGTAAAAAAGATGATGGGCATCATGGTAACCAAGAAGCCGGCAATGGTGATGATGATGAAAATGGAGAGAACGGTGACGATGATAGAGATGGCAATGACGAAGATTCTAGAAAGAAAAGGAAGTTTAATCGTATTGTTGAGTCGACACTAGTTGAGTTTGATGCTATAAAAGTGAAAAAACTAGAGCAAGAATTGGCTATTGATCCATTATTTAAAAAGGCACTAGCTGAGTTTGATGAAGGTGGCGCCAAAAGTCTATTGTTGAATACGTTAAACATAGATGTATCTGGAAGAGTGGTATTTGATGCAACATCAAACCCTATTCAAGAGACTGAAGATGCCAATCAAATAGAAACTGATTCCCAACAAGTACAGGAACTACAAACATCAGATACGAAACAGTCAGACATATCATCATTAAAGCTGTTTTTGTTCAAGGATAATGAGAATTTTGACGACCTAACTCTTTGTCCTTCATTAGTCGAGTTCCAATCTGCATTAGCAGATGTCAATAAAGCTAAAAGTATCCTTAATGACTTTAACTCAAAGATTACTAATGCAGCACAAGAACCACTTGCTTTCAAAGAATCTGAAGAGAATAATGACTTTGATCTTGGGGACTTTAACGATTTTGGTGGTAATGACGACTTCAATGATGATATAAATACTCATGATAACAGTAGCCACAACGATCCTTATAATAACATTGATAATACAATCATGAAAGCCTTGTTTAATGATAAAACAGACAGCAGCATTTATTCGCGAACACAAAGCACAGCAATTATGGACCAGGACTTGATGGCATATTTCGATGACCGAATGAAATCAAATTGGCGTGGTCCTGATAATTGGAAAGTTGCTGCATTTAAAAAGGCTAATAATATTGACCAAAAGCAGTCTGATTTCTCAGTTAAACAAGAATCATCAGCTCAGACATCGACAGCAAGAAGAAAACCTGAGAATATCATTATAGATTTTTTCAATGATGACGATGATGTTGATGAAGATATTCTTTTTGAACCACCAAAGAGTTTAAACTCGATACTGAAGAAAGGTAATTTTAAACTGTCTGACTATATACTACCTGATGACATAAAATATAACTCAGCAAGACTAACCAATTTGTTTACAAAACCTCAAATTGCTATAATGCATTACGGAACTAAGAGATTACAAGGAATCGATGGACAGCTACTCACCGATCAAAACTATTTTGCAGAACAATATAGGCAACACGAAGAAGAAGAAAGAGATAGACTTGCTAACTCATTTCATCAAGCTGAATGTGAAGATTTCGACAATGATTTTGGTGATAACAATGATTTTGGGGGAGTAGATTTCAATGATGCATTAGAAGCTGATGTACCAGAAGTAGCCACTTCTGAAACTCAGAGTGTTATGGGTAAGAGACGTCCAGAGTATGTCAATTTCTCAAGAGTTGCTAAACGAGTTGATGTGAAATTGTTGAAGGATAATTTATGGGTTGTCATGAAGAATCAATTAGCAGACCAAAAGGAAGATTCTCCAGATAAAGAAGAAGTAGCCGAAAAACAGACTACCATTGATTTCAAAAGTGTTGTTCAAAATGTTTTACGTACATACAGACCAGAGCAGGCAAAGGATTTATCAACTAGTTTTTGTTTTATTTGTGTGCTACATCTTGCCAACGAACATGGATTGGCTATTCAAAGTAATGAAGCTCATAATAATTTAACTATTATAGGCTCCTAAGAATTGATATTTATATATGTATACTATTGTACGTTTTATCTTCTTTTCCTGAACCCCTTTTTACCACCACGATTTACTCTATCTATTTCCCCCTGAGATATAACTAACCCGTTTCTAGTAGATCTACCAATACCATTAATTTTCAAACCTCTATCCCTAATTCTCTTATCAATTTTCTTACCGGTACCCAATCTATCACTAGATGAAGTCGAACCTCTTCCAGCATCCAAATCACGCAACTCTCCTTTTCTAACTTTGGATAATACTATTCCAGCATCTCTTGCGTCTTGTTCATATTTCTTTATTCTCTCGTCACGTTTTTTAATCATCCCCTTTCGCATAGCCATAGGCATTTTTTCTAATTTCTTGGGTAATCCTCCAGTTCTTGAATTTGTACTTGCCAACTCACGAATTCTCGAATCCAATGCTCTTCTACGTGCTTTACCCGTTGGATCGTCAAAATCAATCGTTTGCAAAGTCAAGTCTGCACCAGAATATTCTAATGTATTGGCCAAGATATGTGATTCCTTTAACAATCTTTGTAGTTTGAGGTCGTTGGCAAGGTTTTCCTCATCTTCCGCTTTAGACTTAGCAGATTGTTGTTTGGACTGTTGTTTGGCAGCGAGTTTTTCTTTTTTCGATATTTCTAACAACGTTGGAGCTCGTCCTGATTTTAATAGCTTTCGATCTTGTTTTGAAACAACTGGAAGTGGTGTATTAGAACTATCGTTGAGTTTAAACACTTTAGGTTTGGGGATATCATCCTGCTCTTCATCATTGCCTAAAAAGTCCATTTCCTCTTCATTAGAATCAGAATCGATTTCATCAAATTCCGAATCTTCTTCGTCTTCTCCCGATGATTGGTCTGGTGAATCTTGGCTTGAACGTTCGTCTTCATCTTCCAATTCTACTTGAGTCTTTGATTTGTCTTCAAATCCCATATCCTCAATAGACCCAAATTGGGCTTCAAAGTTTCTTCTTTGTATCTCCAATGCCTTTATATATTCATCATCTTCACTCATTATAGCCCAGTTTTGTAGCTTTCAGTTGATGCTCATCTCTTTATGATAATTGACTTTGTAGGGCTAATTTTTTTTTTGGTTCCGCACACGCTTCTGATTGTTGGACTCGGTTTTATAACCACTTTCCATATCTAGTCCACGCGAGAGACACTTCATTAAAGATATACTCGAACCAATATTAGTATTAGCCTAATTCAGCCAAAGATGACCAAATTTAGGGGCTGCATTGATATCCATTCCGGACAAGTTAAGCAGATTGTGGGTGGGACATTAACTCAAGATGATTCAGCATCTTCTGAAACTTCATCAACTAAAGAAAACTTTGTCTCCACCAAACCTTCCTCCCACTACGCACAATTATATAAAGATTATAATGTGAAAGGATGTCATGTCATCAAATTGGGATCCAATCCAGCCAATGACGATGCTGCAAAATTAGCTCTTAGTACTTGGCCACACAATTTACAAGTAGGTGGTGGAATAAATCTCGACAATGCACAGTATTGGTTGGATCAAGGGGCATCACACGTAATTTTAACTAGTTGGTTGTTTACTAAAAATGAACAAGATAAGATGGAACTCGATTTTGGGAAATTACGGGAAATAAATAAATTAATTGGCAAAGAAAAACTAATTGTCGATTTAAGTTGCCGAACAGTAATTGAAAATGGTAAAACAAACTGGTATGTCGCAATGAATAAATGGCAAACAATAACAGACACTATTCTTTCAGCCGAGTTTTTATTAAAAGTCAGTGCCTACTGCGATGAGTTTTTAATTCATGCAGCAGACGTGGAAGGGCTCTGTAAAGGTATCGACGAAAAACTTGTGGAAAAATTGGGTGAATGGTGCCCAGTCGGATTTGAAGAAAAAATAGTGTATGCCGGAGGTGCCAAACTGATCAACGATTTAGATACTGTTGCTAAGCTAAGCAAAGGGAAAGTCGATTTAACTTACGGAAGCTCGTTAGATATTTTTGGTGGAAAATTGGTTAATTTTACTGACTTGGTGGAGTGGAATAAAGCCAACAGCAAGACGAACTAGACTACGAGATATAGACTTTTATTGACAAAACTTGTAATTTATTTATACTACAGATAATCTTTTATAACATTAACCCCATTGAGCACCACCGAAACCACTGTCACCATATGGTGTTCTACCACCAGGAGTTTGACCTCCATCAGCACCACCATATTCTGTTCTGCCATACTCAGTTCTACCATAACTAGTGAACCCACCAGCTGCAGCTTCATTAACTTCAACATCTTCCTTATTTAATTCAATTGAAATAGCTGCCAATTTTGTTTGCAAAGTTTCTATAGACTTGATAATCACTTCATTTGGAGGCAAGTTACCAACAGTTTCCACATCAAAATAGTAAGTCGATGGTTTTGCTTTATAATCAAAAGGTGCCTCTGGATCAGGTGCTTCTTCCCAGTCACAGTTTTTCGATTTTGGCCATTCTGCCTCGGCGTCAACTTCATACCAATAGTCGGTATGTTTTAGTTTATTCCAAGGATCATATTCAAACCCTATAGCCGCAGTCGGAGACCATTTGGCGTGCTCTTTGGCTATTCCTTTCTTAGCAATACACGTAAGTGATAATTCTTGATGCTTTCTTAATTTACAAATCAATGGACCTCTTGCTTGGGGATCTCTGATGACTGGATCACCCAATTTTGAGCCGTTATGAGACATCTTTTGCAAATCTGAAGCATAAACATTCATGGTGGACTCGGTAGCACAATTTGCTATTAATTGTAATGTCACAGAACATTTAGAACAGTAGTTGTCACACGTACAATCTCGTGAGTAAGTCAAGTTATCGATTCCTTCACTAACTAAAGGAATCAATCCTAATCTATGGGACAAGAATTCATCCGCCAATACCGACGTGTTAACATCTATTTCAACCAAATCTATTGCTAGTGTTGGCACTTCGGCTATAATGGTTCTTCTCATTGAGTTTGCCACAGCCAAGTCGACATTCTTCAATATAAAATTGACATGGTCTTTTTCCGCTTCCCTAATAGTGACCGATGGCCCTTCATGACTATCTATTTCCATAGTGTACTGTCTATATTTGTGCAATATTCGGATTGAAAGGTAGTACGGTGGGATGTACTTGTTACTTGTACAATGATTTGTTGATTGTTTTTTTGAGCCTTCTGTTTTTTTTTTCATTTTTTTTTTTCTTCTAACAGAGCTCGTTTTTCTGACCCATTTTTATTCATGTTGTGTGTGTGCTAAGAAAACATCTCCATTTATTATACTATTCGATATCAATCACACACACACAATGTCTTTACCAATTCCTGATTTAAGATTTGAACAATCATTCATCAGCCAGTTAAATAAGTATGCGGGCAACAAACAACCAGACCAACAAAAACTACAACCATTGAGTAGTAAGAAATATAACCATATTGCCACTTTAACTGATGATGATTTGAAGTTAATGAATGAAGAACTAGACATTGAAGAAGGGGAAGAAATAGATAACTACACTGATAAACCACAGCCCAAACCACTTGCTCCTATAACCCCTTCGATAGTCATTTACGCTATAATAAAGGATCAAATGCTTATGCCTTTATTACAAGGATTCTTATGGACAGGAGTGCTACTTTGTGTACGTCCACTTTTAAAATTGGTAGTTAGAAACGGTCAATACGCCGGACATTGGGTGTCTAACTTGTTGGGACTAAATAGATTGGCGACATCTCGCTCTTCATTACATTCTAGAAGAAGTTTCAGTTAGAAAGTCTACCAAATAAATACCAATCTATTATCTTTTACCTCTTTGTTGTATTTGTTAGGAAATCTAAAATGGAATTTGTCATACTACAGACATGTAGAAACTAGGACAATTAACAACATAGATCACGTAGCTGGCTAAACGGTGGAGAAATTAACATGAAATAGTAACCAGGAGAACAAGGTAGTGCGCAAACGACAAGAAAGCAAAGATATGTATTTCAAAATTTCAAAGAGCGCCGCAGCTAAACAACAACAACAACAACAGAAACTCGATTTCCTAATTAGCCGGATTAGATTTTCTTTCTTTAAAAAAATAAAGAGATATTTCCCCTTGGCTCTATTGCTTCATTTTTTTTTTTTAATTTTTATATTCATTTTTCTTTTTCTTTAATCACTTGCTTCTTTTTCTCTTTGAAGTTGATTAAACCATTGACATCACGCTTGATTGTATAAATAGTCGAGATGTTTTCTAGGAGAAAGACAAGAAGTGTTCATGACACGGCCTATACAGGTGTTAGTCGAACTGCGCCGAACAACCATCAACCCAATTCTGGAGCTTTAGCTGCTGCTTTAACCATTGGTAATGCCATGAAACAACAACAACCTGCACAAGCAGCAAAAAAGAATTCTAGTATAGCACGCTCTCAATCGTTCCAAGTTGCACCTCCAGCTGCAAATATATCTGAATCTGGTGGGAGTCTTTTGAAAAGAGGGTCAAGGTCAAGCATGCAATCGAAAGACAAGGCAGGAGCACTTGGACAGCCACCAAGAAGGTTTTCTGCAAATTCACGCAGCTCCTCTGCCTCGGCTGGCGGTTCATTCAATTCGCAAACTCAACACACACATGTCTATGATATCGACGATAGCTTCAACGATTCTTATTTGGATGAAATCACAGAAGAGACAAACCAGACATATTTGAACAATAAAGCTAGGATGAATGACTTAAGATTGCCAAAACAAAATGAAATCACGGGTAATTCAAATGTAAAAGCTAACACCCCGGTAAAAATGGTTAAAAAATACATACCAACACCAACAGGTATCAAGGTTATCGAGGTTCCAGAGCTGCAATTTCAGAAAGAAGTTGCCAGAAGCAATTCAATGAGGTCAAACTCACTTTTGTCTAGATCTGGTTCGTTAAGAAATGTCTCCTTGACCAAGAAAAGTTACAATAACGTTCCTAGAGCTGCTTCGTTAACAGGCACTTCAAGACGTAATGGATCATCAAGTGCCAAGAATCCAAATCGGTCAGTTAGTTCACCTTTGAAGTCAATGCATGAAGAAGTTGTTTTGGAAGAATCTTTGGGAAAAAATGATGAACTAGAAGAGCAACATTCAAAGTACCAAGCATTGGAAAAGGAAATAGAGGAAGAAAAAAGATTGGCAGCACAAATTGAAGCAAAGCGTAAAGAATATGAGAGATTGAAACTGGAAAGATTGAAGAACGAGGAGAGATTAAAGGAGTTAGAGAAGGAGGTCAGCTTTTCTGATGATGTCACTGAAGCAACTGTATTACATACCCCTAATGAAGACAATATTCCTCTTAACCAGGAATCAACAACCCATGTGCGTGACTTATTCGTGGATGTTCCACTACCTAGTAAATTTCCAACTGAAACTGTTACGGAAGAAGAAGAAGATGAAGAGGAAGTTCCAATAACAAAAGTGCCACCAGTTGTGGATGAGTTAGATGAGAAGAAGTTGAAAGACGAAGATGATGAAGAAGAGGATGTCCCTATTGCTAGTGTTCCTCCTGTAGTTGATGAATTAGACGATAAGCTTTTGAAAGAAGAACTGGTTCCTACTGCTATAGATGGTTCAGAGAATAAATTCTCAGAGACTGATAAAGCTGGTTTTGCAGACACTGGCGTCACAACTGATGAAGCAGATGGTGCATCGCCAAATGGAAGAAGCCAGTCACTTTCAGAAGCTGCTGATAATTTGAAACATCAAATACTTGGTACTCAACCTGAAGATTCTGTTTTGGTTTCGGTTCCAACTTTCCAAGTTCAAGAACAATCAAATACTGATGGAAGAATTGCCAAACCATTTTTGTCTACACTTGACGATGAAAAATCGACTGATGATTTCAATCAAGCCGGCCATTTGAACTCATCTTTTGCTGAAAGGTCTTCTGTATCTGATGATGAAAAAGATTTCCAGACTTTGGATCCAAGTGTTGCGACAGAGCTTGGTGTGATCAACCAATATCAAAATCTAGAGTCGTCGGAATTGTTGCAACAAGACAATGCTTCGGCTATTACAATTGAAGAAATTGATGACTCTGATGAGGAACAAGAACGAAGCAACCTAGCCAGTCAATTGCGTCCCCAGTTTAGCAATAAACCGGAAATTATTGAACCCACAGTTGCTAGCGAAGAGAATACAGAGAAATCAAATCCAGATCATGATAATAGCAAAATAGAAAGTGAAGATACATTACTAGCACCGGGTGCTTCATCGAACGTTAGTTCTAAATCGTCACTTTTTTCAAACGATTCACAAAAGAAACCAATCAAATCTGCATTAAAGAGTGCATCTTCATTCACTACACCAACTCAACAACAACAACAGCTGCAGCAACCAGCAGCTAAAGGAAATGCGGCCCAACAAGCGTACCTTTCTTTGACAACTGCAGAAAATACACGTTTGAACTCCAAGTTGTCCAATTCGAACCTTAACAATAACCCTGATTTCGCTTTAACTAAAGCTGGAAATGGTAGTGCTGTTGGTGGTGGCGGTAATGCATTTGGCGGTGCTTATCCACTGTTTGGTAACCTCGCATCAGCTAACAAGCCAACTAAGAGATTATCTCAACAAACATTGAGAAAACCTCCACCACAAACTCAAAGAGGTGGTGCCAGACCACATTCAATGCAACACATCGAAAAGCAGTCTGGAATGAGCAATCGTTCTTTGCGTCCTAATTCAGCTGTACAACCAATTCCATCTCACCCAGCATTGCAACCTGGCTATCAGTCACCTTCTAAATTGAAAGCTGAAGCTCTATATGCCAAGGCTCAAGCCAGACCACATTCTGAATTTAAACCGTCATTAGCAAAGAAGTCGTCGTTTTCTCGAGAAATAGAATCTAATGGGCACAACAACCATGGTGTTCCCCCTAGATCTCAAGGAAGAAGAATTGGCGATCGACCTGCTAGAACGACATTGAGAGATCCAATTGCACCAACAGCAACTCAAAGTCATGCATCAAAACCATTTACCCCTGAGACTACAGCAGCATCCAAACCAGTCAAGTCTCATACACAACAAAAATTACAATCACAATCACAATCACAATCACAATTGCTGAATCATCAACAAGCAAAGCCGGTCCAACAATATCAACTGCCAAAGACATTCAAATCTAGGTTTAATGATTCCGATGATGAAGGTGTTGATTCATTGCCAACAAGAAATTTTACTTCACGCTTTAATGATTCTGATGAAGATATTTCGACACCTCGATCATCTGCTCCTTCTCCTGCTGTTGCCAGTTTAAGAAGAGATACAGAACCAAAAGATTCATCACCTAAAAAGGAAAAGAAATTTAAGAAATTGAGAAAATTATTTGGATCTTCAAAGGACTAATGATATGATGTGGTGATTTGGGATTTTCTTTCAAATACTGTTTGGTTGGTTAAAACAATGTGTTAGTAATATTTATCTTTCCCCTTTCTTTTTTTTTAAATAATTTCAACTTATTGAGTATAGAAATCTCTGATTAATTATCAATAGCAAGCTGTTTAAGAAAGAAATAAAATGCACCACTATGTTTGGTATATACATATATTTAATATAATAATGATGAAATATACAATTAATAAAGTATATATATAAGATATGTATGGTATGTATAAATTATCATCTAATAACTCCAACTTCCAACTCTTTCTCTTCCTCTCAATAAAATAAAAAATTAACATACAGCTACTTTTTATTGCTCAAACTCAATTAAATTCTCAGTATGATTACCGTTAGCACCATCCTTGTGTATATGGTTTCTAGCTTCCAGTTCTGCTCTGTGAAATCTCTCAAGAGTATTAGCAGTTGCAACTTCACTCTTAATTGGGTCAACGAGGGATTGTGCCTCTGCACCAAGCAACAAGTCTTTATCTTGTTCATCAATTGATATCATACCAAAATCATCATCTCGTTCATCATCTTCATCACCAGCACCAGTTTTGCTAGTACTCTTATTTGATTTAACCAGGGCACTGCTTGAACCACCAGGATTTGAAGCACGTGAATCCATACGCAATCTAACTTTATTGGCAACTTTCCTTCCATCAGCCAACAACCCATCAAACATATCACGCAAATTACGCATTGGGTTGAAACTCGAGTCTAATGGTCTATTGAGGTGAGTTGCTTCTCTTAAGGTATGGCTGAATAATAATTCATAAGTTTCATCAGCTAGTATAACCATTCTAAAAGTTGGTAGATTCAAATATACTGGTGTATTTGGATTTAATGCCGCATTGTGAGAAAGTTTTTCATCGATTGCCAAATCTTTAATTAACAATTCTTGGTCTTCTGGTTGAGCATACTCAAATGCACGTTGAATAAATGTACTTGCAGCTCGTAAATACCGTTCAATCTGTTGTTGTTCAATTTTCTCACGATTAACTTCAACATGTTGTGGCAAATCAATGGTTAATCCATCACCATTGGCAACTTGATTTTTGAACACCTCTTCTGCTACTTCATTTTCAACTGCTAATCTAGTAATTTCATCTAACAAATAACCCTCTTTCCATGGACTTGTTATGTACAATAAATCCTCGGATATTTGTAGTATAGCTTCACTATTTAATTTTCCATTATGGTTAGTGTCGTACAATTCAAAATAATTCGACATAGATGCCATTAAATCTGGGTCTACTAACGAATTTAACCCAACAACCAAATCTGAAAAAGTCAAGACACCTTGCTGTTCACTATCCCAATTATTGTATAAACGACGCAAAAAATGCCTTTCATTAGTCTCATCTTTAGGATCAACAAATTGTACCCAGTCACATATTTCCGACATAAATTTCAAAAATGCTTTAAAATCCATATAGCTGGATCCTGATCCTTTAGTTATATTGGAAACTTCTACTTGGGAATAAAACCAGTCGTACAATATATCTAAAGTGTCTGGTGGGATATTGCTGGTTCGTGGCAAATTTCTAATTTCCGTCCTTTTCACAAATGTTGAAATATTTTGATAAATCGAATCCCGGTGTTTATTACGATGAGTATTGATCATATCTTCGTTAACTGTGGAAAACTCTTTAAATGCAGTAACTAAGAGTTCTTGAAATTTTGTGACACTTCTATATTTGGGGTTGGGAGAATTAGGGTGAGCAGACTGGTCTAAAGTATGAAAATAATCTTTAATTATAGATATGAATGTTCCATCATCTTCAGTCTGCAAAAGTTCTTCTCCATTTTGCTTTAAAATAGCCAATGCAACTTGAAATAAGGTTTTTGGTCCTTGCATGAAAAATATATCAAGGATTCGGAATGCAAAAACTAATGGCATTGAAGACAAGTATAATGATAAAAACCACGGTAATGAAACAACTGATAATTGAATATCATTTTTGGTGATATGTTCCCAAAGCATAGGCATGGTATTCTGAACCAAAGATTCAAATACTTTTTGGTCCAATAAAGTTCCATACATGGTTTTTGAATAATACCCAGGTACTATTCTGTCACATAAAACATTCAACGCCCAAAATGCTTGTTCTTCAGACATGTATATAAGTAATGCTGCCACCACTATATTCATAGCTTGACAATAACCAACATCAGGATTTTTCCAAGAATAGGCTGTCAATACTCTTCTTAACCTCTCAATTCCCTCAGGTGATTGATATGCAGCATACTCGGGTAATGATCTATTCAAATCTTTTTCAATCTCTTCAATAGCAAACGATTTCTTGTCTTTATGTTCTTCTAAAAGTTGAATATATTCACCCTGGTGTTCTAATCGTAAATACATCGACCCACAAGTCAATTCCCATATTTCTCCTCTTAATCTATTTGGTAATCCTACTCGAATAAGTTTATAAAATAAAGGTTTTCTAACCAAAGATAAATTTCGTCCATCGGTTTGAAATAAATCAAACCACATTTTCAATTTTGTTTTATCTTTGGATTCCTTGGGGTTACCTGGGAATTTAAAGACCAATCCTAATCCACCTGCTGGCATATGTTCAACCTTTTCACTTGACACTTTGTTTTTAGATAACAAGTATTCTGAGTAACAAGTCTGAATAAATGGTTGTAATTTCCCAACGTTTGATAAATTCTTTCTCAAACTAATAGTCAAATTTTGAGCAAATCTTTCACTTTCAGATCTAATGCCTACCAAATACAACGTTATTGTCAATTTACTATATGTAGTAATGCTTAGTGCAAACCCATAATCAGTGGATACCAATCTTTCGACTTTTTTAATTGTTGATAAATGTATAGTAAATGAACAACTCTTTCTATCATAAGCATCTCTGAAAATTAAAAAATGTGGTGTCAAATATAGTCTTCCCTGTGGAAATGGATCATTGTTGTTTTTATAACTATCGTGAGAATATGCTGAAACAATGTTGATTTCGGCCGCTGATTCATAAATAACAACTTCGTTATCGGGTAAATTGTACTGTTGACAGAACAACTGATCTTTGGTCAACACCATTTGGTTCTTGTTGTTAGTGGATAGTACTTGATTCAAAGTATTAAGAGCCTTGTCTTTAAGTGAATCAAAAAATGCCATGATGAGGATGTTGGTTGTGGTGGTGGAGGTGGTGGTGGTGGTGGTGGTTCAAATGACTAAAAAAAATGTATATATGGATATATGTAATTGAGAAGATGAAAGAACAATTGTGAAAGTTCTAAAGAGAAAGAAAGAAAGATGATGAATGAAATTATAAATCAAAAGATAGAATACTTGGAATAATTAAAGATGTTGATGTCTAAAGAAAGGATCCCAATCTAAGATTTATTTTGTATGGTGGTTTTCGACTCTTTTTTTTTTCTTTGTTTTGTTTAAAATTTTTGATTTTGGTTTGGGTGAATTATTATTTTGATTCACTTTAATTTGACCCCCTTATAATATTTAACAAATTGCACACTCACACACTCGCGTACACACTTACTCACACACACAAAAAAGACAATATTAAAGAATAGAGGGGATTCGTTTGACAACTATTGGTGGGAATTAAATGGGAATAATAACAGGAAACAACATTCACTTGAAAAGTTAGATAAATACAGTAACAGTTGTAGTAGGTATGGTGGGAAACTGTTTATGTGGGTAGTGGTAATTGTGGTTGTAAATCGCAAAATAAAAAAAAGGAATACAGACAACAAAAAATGAATAAGAACCCTTTCAGTATTGAAATCTCCTTATTTCTTTTTAATGAAATGATTTAAAGTCTTTTAAAAATTCAAGATGTTGAATGATGATATTAATAAATTCGGTGTAGTTCCAATTTCAATTTGTATTCTTTAGTTACACGTAACAGTTTTTGTTATTTTGGTATTATATAGAAGTAAAGTGACAATTTATTGGTTGTCTCTTTCTCAAAATTTTTGTTTTGTTTTTTTTGTTTTGTTTTAGAAATTTTTTTGTTTCGGCTGATTTTGCATTTTCGTTTCGTTTGCCGTACTACTACTACTACGCGGGCGCGAAATGGTTTTAAATTTTAAGGTGGGGGGCGACAGACAAGTAACAAAAAAATAAAACATCGTATTAAATAGTAAACACAAAAACAGTTCCACGTCAAATTATAACACAATTCAAATAATATTACAATACTTGATATTAATACATAAGATATATACACACTTCAATAATTAATACAATTACTTCTCCTCTATACCAGCACCTTCATCAGAACCATCAACATCATCCAAATACTTTTCAAAAGTAGAATTATTATTATTTAAACTTTGACGTGAAAGAACTCGACCAATACTTGACATTCTGGAACCAGATTTATGACTAGTCCTTGGTTTTCGATGTACTTCATGATCAACTGTGGAACTGTCTCGTTCTCGTCCATGTTGCTGTAAATCATCCAACGTCATATATTTGGAATAATTTGATATCTGTTTCAACGGTTCACTGGTTTTTGTCTTTTTCTTTGCTTTGAACTTGTTACCTAATATCTTACCACTATGCTGTAAAATGACCTTGATTACATCTTTCTTCAACCGATCTGTAAGTTCCTTAGCAGACCAGATTTTATTAACATATCTCAAAGTTGGGATATTTATAACCAAACGATGAACATCAAGTAAATGCAATGTACTAGGTGCTGAAAAACTTATAATCATTTGGAAATTAGCAATTTCAATATCAATCAACGATTTGAATTTCAAAGATCGAGCTATTATAACTTCCATTTCATCATCATTTTCTTCATGTTGTTGCTCTCTTTTCTTTTGCAAGGGGAGATGTAATTGTGGTCGGTTTAATTTGATGCCACTACCAAACGATATCTCATCTGAACTTAAAGCCGAGCTATTTGAACTTCTAACACCAGAATTCAAAGATAATGACTGTTGTGGAGAACTAGTTGCTGAATCGGATGACGATTTTGGCAGTCTATTGCTTCTCTTTGACATAAGTCTCTTTAGTGGGTTTTTGCTGGACAAGACCGAATCGTTACTTGACAACTCAACATCACTAGTACTATCAGACATGCTGTTTTGTTGATTGTTAACATATATGTCATCAAACTCATCACCATCTTGCTCATCGGTATCCTCGGTATTTGCTTCTTTAGGGAACAAGTAGCTTTCAAGTTTTTTAGCGGTAGCATATTCCAACTCCAACTGCAATCGTTGGGTCTCTAACTTGGCATTTTTGATTATAGGAATCCCACCAACAGCATTTAACACTGTCCAAGACATGGAGATTATGGGCTTTTCATTATGGCAACTGTCCAATTTCTTCTTCTCCTCGTTAATATCAGGACCCAATAATTGAGGATATTTGGCTCCTTCTTGTAAATTGAAACCTTGTACCATGCCAATCTCAAGAATGTTAACAGTAGACCCATCTCCAGCTTCATGCTTAATAAACCTAGTGCTAGCCAAGGCAAAATCAATAAATGGTTCCCTGTCATCGTCAAGCATATGCCAAATCACTTGATCAGCCAATATTTGAAGGCATTTACTAGTTAACTGTGATGTTGCTTTAATTCTGGTTTGCAATGCATTCATAATAAGAATCAATTCCAATTTCAGTCTTTCCATTTCCAATTCAAGAACATGCAAATATTTCTTTTGTTCCTCGTTTAAATCAGCACCTTTTTGATCAAAACTGAATAATAACTCTCGGTAATCTCGTATACCTTGTTGTAAGTTATGTACACGGACATCTAATCCTTCAAAATCAGATGCATCCGCCAAGTCCATTAACCGTTGCAAACGACCATTATAATTACTCTCTTTGTCATCATTTGAAAGAAGTAACCCTGTTATGACATAATAAATACTCGAATATTGTGCAGAAGTTGCGTTAATGACATATTTGGAAAGGTAAACAACAAGTTCATTTCCTTGCTCCAATTTCTCTGAGCTAATAAACAACTGATTTGGGGACTTTTGTATTATGGCTATAAAATTTTTTTCAGAAACCAAATACTCGTGTGCCCATGAACCATCATAACATACTTCACATTCAAACCACGGTGGCCAGTTGTATTTATCGGACATGTATCCATTTTTGGCAAATTTCAGCTTGGCATTACTAACCACTTCATCTCTTTGTAAAACAAATAATTGCTCTTCTCTAAACAACACACCAGTTCTTCTTTCTATTCTAGCTGTCATCTCATTATTCTCCGACAAAATATTCACTCTACCTTTCATGTTAATATCAACTATCCGAAGCTCGAGATCTTTCGAACTAATCAAGACACAAGAATCTGGTGCTTTTCTGCTAATCATTTGGATCTGTGGGTGTATCAATTTAACGAGGTATTTATACTCAGGTTCTTCTCTTTCAGAATCTTTGACTTCATCTAGATCATCTTCAAAACTATCCACGATATTGTCGGCTTGTTTAAAAGACTTTTGAAACACCTTTTCTCTTGGCTGCAAGGTGGGTTCCCCTTCTTTTGCGTTTTCTTGCATAACTTTCTCAACTAAATCAACCGCATATTTGGTCATGTAGTAAATATGACTTTTCCTCTCGGCTATTCGTTTCATGTAACTGATAAAATATTTAGAAATATTGTCGTCCCATTTCAAAGTCAAGTTATGTAAGATGAATCGGTTGTGAAATTCGGCAATCGAAACAAATGCAGCTGCCTGCAGCATTTGATCCTGTGTTACGTGACTTGAATATGCAGATAACCCAGTGCTCGATCTCAGCAATGAACTTGAACCATCATCATCATCAGCAACATTATTTGCAGAAGACAGCGGCAAACCACCAAATTCATCATCACTGAATCCGTTATAGGCAGCACGAACAACATCAACTTTTTCTTTCAACGTTGAAATCTCTCGCTCTGTCATTCGTATATCATGCTGGAACTCAGGACCATTTTGAATTTTAAATCGGCGTAACATTTCCTCATTATGAGCTAACTCATCCTCCAAATTCTGAAGACGGTCTAGTAAAATTCGACTTTGTACTATAGCAGGTTTATCCAAATTCATAATACAATCATGAATTTTCTCACTACCAAATGGGAATGGGCCATCCTTTTGCAATGTAAATTCCCTATAATAACTGAACTTTGGTGTCGCGAAAAATGGCAATATCTTTGTTTTAGGGTATGGGGACAATGGTTCCCTAACTTCTAACTCAATGAAATCTTTTGGATCATACCACGAAAAATCACCATCACTTATCTCCACGTTTTCAAGCCATCTCAGATATGATGAGCCACGATAATCCAGAGATTGTGAACCATCAGTTGATGAATCCAGTGAATCGGCATTCAAATACGTCATCAATTTACCAGTTACAGAAGTATCATTGAATAACGCATAAATAACTCTTGCGTCGGCATTTTCAATATTCACTTCAGCTTGATTCATTTTCAAATGTCTGATTTTTGTTTTGCGATTTAATTTCTTGTTTTCATGAGTGACATATTCTCTTCTTTGATGCAAGTCTATTTCACATACGTCAAATCTTCCTTTCAAACCAGTAAATGCAACTCTGCTATTTTTCTTTGGTACATCACTCGTCGAATGTCTGTACAAATGGGAAATCGTCACCGGGTTGAAGATTAATTGATACTTCATTGTAAACATGTGTGTTCCAAATTTTATCTTAGGTTTCTTGACCTGATCCATTTCAAATAATTTTCCTCTTTTGATAGGAGGTGGCGAGTAATGCAACAAAGTATCCCACCAGTAAAAAAAGTGATGGAATGACAAAGGAGTGAAATAAGCAGTATTAGCTGTCTCTCCAGTTTTTGCTCGGGATATCACAGAAAGTGACATATGAACATAGTCCGAACGATAACCCTCGTAAGAATCCGGATGGAATTCATTAGCTGGATTAGTGATCATAACTTCATAGTGTGGTTTGAAAGTTGACACTCTCAACTCTTCATCAGAGAATTTTTGAGTTGGATATTTGTTTCTTTCAAAAAGCATACCTAACACCCAACGTACTCGTTCTGAAGACGACAATTTGATAACATATTTATTAAACTTTTTCGATTCCAATTCAATATCAGGAACAGGGTCATCGAAATCATCGTAAAATAAACTCCACACATTCTTCTCTTCAATGGAGTAATTGGGAATGGCAAATATAAAATCATCACTTTCAAGTACCACCAAATCTTTACTATTAATAGTACCATCAATAACTAATTTGACGTTATTTTTCCAACAAAATACAAAGCCAGCATTCTTGCCAATAAGCTCGTGTGGGTTTCTCCCACTTTTCATATGAAGACACAATTCGTTGGCAATATTGAATTGATACCTACCATGAACAATAAGTGGAATTTTATCCCACCATCCAATGGGGCTGTCATCAATAGCAGGTTTGGTAAAATTTTCAAACGCCATTGCCATTGCCGAAAAAGCAGGCTGATAAGACTTACACCAACTAATGGTACAGGATCTATCGGTATTTAAATCACAATTGAAATCAGCTGCTACTTTAACAGGCGTTAATGTTCTCGGTATATTTACTGAGTAAAAATTATCGGTTCTACCATCATCAGGAACTGCAGGGGAAAATGGAACATATATATATCTCAATTCTTCCTTTCTACTAAACAATTTTTCATGAATGACCAAGTTGGTTTTAATATGGATCGTTGGTGATGATGGTGTGTTACTTCGTGGGAATGAAGCTACTGGTAGTGGATAATCTTTCAAAATCATATAAAACTTCCTGGCTTTGAGTTCAACATACATTGGACACAAAATGGAATAAGTCAACTTTGGTTGATGTTTAGCATAGTCATATAAAAATTTGTCAACATCTCCTAGCTTAAATTTATCCAATGTTAAGTCAACATCTCTAAATATAGCTCCAGTTAAAGGCTTGCCATGATCATACTCTACAATGTCATACTTTTCCTTCATAACTTCATTAATATCATGGGAACCCCAAATGTTTTCACCTCTTTCTTTCCATTTACGGCATTTGGTTTCTTCAAAAACTCTATATTTTCTGCACCACGACTTGCTGAAATTCTCAAATAACCTTTCTTTTGCTTCAGCAATTCTTTCCTCAGCTTCTTCTATAGTATATTTTGCATCTGCTGGTTCTATTTCATTCACTGGAGCTACTCCATTAACACTTGTCTTTGTTGGTTTCTTTCTATTCAAGAGTTTATTTTTTATCAATCCTGCCCCACTGGTAAATGAACATTCTGAGGATCCACTTCTAGGAGGACTGTCTGGTCTAGTAATGGAATCGCCAGCAACGTTTGGTGTCATCGTACTTGTAGTAGTCTTGGAAGCAATAGGCGCAGGGCTGGATATGGGTGCAGCAATATTTGACAATTCAATTTGATCTTCAATATTGCTTTCGGCTCCATCTAGTATCTCTTGAGATTTTTTCTCAAATGCTTTCCATTTCCTAATACGTTCCTTTTGTTCGATTTTTCCTAGCTCAAATATCAATGCTAATTTATTTTCAAAAGGATCCGCACGTAGTTCCATTCCCAATACTGCAGTTTTGATATTGACATGAGGGAAAACAATTGCATTTTTTTGTGATGGATAGATGGTTTCGAATTCGTCAATTCCCCAATTAAAATATCTAAAATTCTGCAGCAATTGCTTTATTGCTTTGAAAAATGTTATGAAATTGTCAATAACAGTGTAAAATAAAAATCTGTTGGGGACACTAATTCTGATTGATCTGGTGGATATGCCAAAATATGCATCGTGTATCGACTTGGTGAAATCAATACTAAACTTAGGTTCTTTAATGATTAACAATCTGGCCCAGAATTTAGTGCTTGGATCAACAACGTATAATCGACAGTTTACTATATCTGCTGACTTCAAAACCAATGCATTCTTCAAGCGTGCTCTGTCGATTTCTATCATAACATCCACTTTCCGGGGTAATCGGATTACTAAAGCCACAGAATCAAGGTGAACATCAAGCTTCAACTTCTTTCTTGGTCCACGAATAATTTTAATTTGGTTCTTGGTGCAACTGCTTTCTACAGTAGGCTTGAATCTTTCCAACATTGTCTTTGCATAGAAACAACACCAGACAAGAAACATGTCCACTCGACCATCAACCTCTGGTATTGACAAAGTTAATCTGTCTGGATCCTTTTCATCCAGTTTTCCTGCATTGGATACAAGGATGTCCCGTACAGTTAAGACTGTTTTTATTTTCTTAGTATTAGACTCATCAAGCTCTAAAGGAGAGGCATCATTTAAGGGTATAGACTCCGCTGAGTTAATACTGGATAAATCACTTATTTCAGATTCACTGACTTGTACTTCAGTGACCTTATCAAAATCCTCAATGTACTCGGAGGCGTATTCACTCAATGTGAAGGCTTTTAAAAGGGCAACACTGGTTTCAAAATGCTTTCTTGCGAGTTTGTACGTGACAGAAAAATCAAAAACCTTGAAAGATATACCTCTTCTAAAGTCTTTTAAATCAATTTCTTTTCCTAATTTTTCATCATATAGCTTGTGACTTGGCAAACCCTCCTTACATACCATATCCATTACAATGCTAGAAATGTCAATTTTCACTGACGATATAAAGGATGGAAGAACTTCAAATAATTTTATAAACTCAGGATTGGCTGGTGTATCTGCTACAGGAGCTCCAGATTTATTGTCCATTTGCTCACTCCATGGACATACATTATTAACGTCCATCTTTTTCCATTCTTCAAATTTCTTGTTGAAATAAATTCGTTGACGATTTTTAAACAGACGTACAATGTGAAAGATAAGATCGTCAGCAGAGAGCAATTCGAGACTCTTGCTTGAAAGTTTGATTGACACGTTTTGTTGTAACATATTGTAGGTGGCTAAAAGATTGACTTTAGTAAAATGAAACTTATTACCCTGGCCCTCACATTTCACATTTTTCATCTTAAACAAAGTGTTCAAAGTGAACTTGTTTGATCCTTTATTGATATTTCTAGTAAATACTTTCAAAATCAACTCCAGGAGAGCCACAGTGATAATTGAATTGGATTTAGATAAGCGGTTAAACTTCCCAACTTCAGTTTTACCAAACTCTGGTAAATGAAGGTTAAGTTTTGTGTCCACCACAACAAGTTTACTAAAAACAGCCTTGAGCATTTTGGAGGCAATAGACATCTTGGTGAAAAATTCTTCCTTCTTTTGAACTCCAGTAGCTTTTCTCATAGTATTCATTCTCCTTTTCATCATTTTATCACGTAGTATATCCAAAACAATATCTTGTTGATCATAATAAATGTCAAACACTGGATTTGACATGGTCAAATTGAAATCAAAATTGATTGTTTCTGATGGATTCTTTTCATGGCGGAGTAATGATTGAGCTACCGTTAAGAATTGGATAGGACAAAGCTCATAAAAGAATGTTGCCGATGGTAATTCAAAACATTTGGTATCGATGTGGTAGAATTTGAATGATGTGAGATACCACATAAATTTAAGATTAGTCACGCCATTGTCTTTTTCGAGTTTTTCAAGTGTTAGCACAAAATTGGATAAATTAGTTCTCATTGATTTATGAGATAATGTCAAATCCTCTAATCTGATTTCGGTAGTTGAATAAACTGACATGAACTCTTTAATGAAATTCTTATACTTGGCAACATCAATTACTTTAGTGTTGGTCAAGTCGTCCTCAACATTACCAGCATCTTTCTTGGATTGAGACTTGACAAATAGATCTAATGGTACGTTCAATCTCCCAATAGACAATGAAGTTTTAAAATCTGACAAATAGATCGATACAGCATTGGATCTTGTTGTTCCACACGAAGTAACGGTTTGGCAGTTTACGTAGAACTCGATATTTCTAAACAAGTTTATCTTATTCAGTCGATCGATTTTGTCTTGGATGAGACCATTAAATAAAATCACTGTCACTCGCGTACTGTTGTCTTTATCCACATTGACATTGAATCTGGTGTAGTCAAGAAATATAGAATGATCTTGAAGAATCTTTTGGTGAGTTATGGCACAACGAAACACATGGATATTAATTCTATTGGCCACTCTTGTCTTTAATAAATATTCATAAAGTGAATTTGGTACTTTAAAATGTAATTTCTCAGAAAGGGAAATATTTTCAATGGCATTTTTGATCTTCAATTTCAGTGCCGATGATCCCGGTCCTGCTGTTTCTTTTATAGTTACTTGAACATCAACAATTTCTAGATTGACAAGTTTAAATCCTGAATCCTTGTTTGATTCAAATAAATTAAATCGTAAAGAAATTTTGCTGATATATATGGTTGATTTTCTGGTATTGATGGTAATACCTCTTAAAGAGAAAAACCCCACATATTTAATTGATACATTGGGTATCAAATTTATCAAAAAAAGCACAATTAGGTATATTGTGATACTGATTGTTAAGATCCAATAAATATTAAACATTGTATTTCTAACTTTGAATTTGCCGTTATATATCAATTGTTATGGGAAAATGTTACAAATATGTGGAAGTGTGACAAAGTAAAAATAAATAAATGAATAAATAAATAAATGAATAAAACTAATAATCCAAACCAAATACAAATCACAATTCAAACAGAAGAATATATTGATTGATTATAGGTTTTGATAGATAATAACATCAATAACTTTAAGTTGTAATTATAAAAAAATAAAAAAGAAAGGGAGTTTGGATTGCTTTTTCTATGAAAATATTTTCTAGCAAACTCTCTTCACAGAGATATAGAAGGTGTTGTAAATAATAATAATATTTTTTTTGTGTTACTACTACTACTAACTACTACTAACTACTACTAACTACAACTTTAGTAATGTGTGTATAAATGAACAAATTTTTTCTACTATTTTTTTTCTTTTTAGTTCTTTAATATCCGGGTTAGAGATTCTCTATTGTTGTTTCTTTATTGTTTGTCGGGAAGGAGATGATGAAGAAGAAGATGAATTCTTTAGAGATAGAAGGTTGCGGGAATAACATCGGAACTTGTTTTTATCTCGGCCGCACAGTATCGGAATTAATTGCTTGAATGGCAAATTTCCGGAAAAACCGTCACCATACCGCTAATTGTTCTTAATATATGAGTATATTCATTATTTATTTATACCCTTTTCTTCAGACTGAAATGTTAATGTAGGTCATCTGTTCTGCCTAAATCAACTTCGTGTATAACGGGATACACATGGCCAAGCCGTTTCCAGCTAGGCTCAGATTGTCTGTTCATCACGTGATGTTATGGGCGAACAATATCAGCATAAGCCCTGGAAGACCAAATAATAGACTGGTATTGAATTGTGTATATACATGAAGAATGTATAATCAGGTATACAAAGATATCATTGGAGATTTCTTATCCTTTTTTGTATTCGAAAATCACTGAAAATTTGTATTCCTCGTAATATTTGTTGAAAATTAGTGTGAAATACGTGATAATAATCAGCAGACGTACATACAAATTAATGAACAATCAATTTTCTGCACTTTCTACTATTCACAGAGCCATACTATGGATTCTCTTAATTGAATCTTCTGATAGGTGTCTCAACAAACTAGTGCTTGTTTTGTTTGGTTCAAAAAACTATTCTTTGAAGTTTACGTAGGCTGCTGTTGAAAAAAATAATCCACTTGACCCAATACTTCAGATTAATCAAACACAAAAAAATAATCTATGTACAGGGGATCTTGGAATCAAATTAATAATTTCCATTTGAGGGATATTAAGCTTTCAAGGAGTTGACAGTATTATTATAGACTCTCTAAATATAGTACAACACACAAAAAATATGAATACAAATCTATTCTCTTGCCACAATCGTTAGAGTCCCAGGAAAAATATGAAACAGGAAAAGAAATTTAAAATAGAAAAATATAATTAGAAACATATGATTCTATTGAAATCCAATTACGGTAAGAATTACAAATAGAGGAGAAGGAATATTGTTGTGTAGTAGTTTTAGGGAATACTCTATAGATTCAATTGTTACTCAACTGGGATATAAGTTTTTTTCTTTTTCTTTTTTTTACTAGCTTCCCTCAAGTAGACCTTGTTTACTATTGTTAACTTTTTTTTTTCTTTCTTTCTTACCAAAGCCTTCTTAAAGGGTTCTTGAACAAAGCACCCAAATTTTATTTATAAGTCCAAAACCATGTAACCATAAATATTATTTATTCAAATACCAAGATCTCTTCCAAGCCTTTTGGTTATTTGACCCTGATCTTTTAAAATAATTCTTCTCATTCAAAAATTATCATTGTTGTTGCAACAAACCCAATCCCAAACCCAATCCCAAAGCTGAAGAAATGAAAAATAAAAAATTTGTTGTAATTTTTTTTCCGTTTTGGGAAAGTCAAAATTTCCCTACCAATTTGGGAAACTTACGCAAAGTACTAAATGTTTTTAAAGTACATGAAATTTTTGCAATCAATTATCTCTCTTCAATAGTTGGACCTGTAATGTTCTCCAATATTTCTTAACGATTAACAATCTCCATACACAAAAGTATATTATTAATTAACAAATTACCTAACTTGGTTATATAATTTGACTTTGAGGTGGGGGAGAAGGCAGTCCCTCAAGCTCATTGGCACGTTTGTTTCATAACTTTTTACAATTCTTGGGATTCTTCTTCTTCTTCTTCTTTTTCAATCAAATATAAATATAATTCAGATCCTGCCCCCTTTGTCAATTTCAAATAATCTTTTTTTCCCTTTTTTTTTATTTTTCTTCTTTATCATAACCAACAAACTCCCAACCCCTTTGTTTTCCCTTAATATCTATTAACCATTCGCTATGAAGTTAGATTTCGCCACTGCCACCTTAGTTTTAGCTGCTATCTCATCCGTCGCTGCTGCTCCAGCTGCTGACGCTCAAGTTAAAGTCACTCAATTGACTGTTAGAGAATCAAATCTTGTCAACAGTGCCTTAGCAAACTTACAACACTACAATGCCAAGAGAGATCTTATGTCCCAAGAAGAAATCATTAAAAGAGAAAATCAAATTGTCACTGATGTCTTGACTGCCATTAAAAACACCAATTTGTCTCCAGGTATTATTAAATATCTCATTACTGATCCAACATTGTCCAAAATTTCCGTAGATGTCATTGTTGGTGCTATTAAGAATGGTACCATTAACTTGACTACCTTGTTGAAATCATTGAATGATTCTGGTTTAGCCGTTGATCTTATTAAGGATTTGATTAACGATTGTGCATTCTACGCTTACATTTATAAAGCCATTTTAGACAAACTTACCAGTTTGCCAAACCTCATTGGTAATGCTTTAGGTCTTAATGCCAACACAGTGTCCAGTAAAATGGCTTCTGCCAAGAGAGAAATTATGGTTGAAAGTGCTCCAGAACCAATTTACGCTAGAGATGGTCAAGATGTTCTTACTTCTTTAATGGAATCATTGAAATCTTCTGGTTTAGCCAATCAAGTTGTCGAAGCTTTGGTTATTGATGATCAATTTTACAAATGGGGTGGTGACTTGATTAAAGAATTGATTGATGAAAAAGCCATCACTCTTGGTCAACTTATTGATGCCTTGGCTGATTCTGGTTTGATTCCATCCCTTTTCCAAGCTTTCTTAAACTTTGGCACTTTGAAATCTGTCATTGTTACTGCTTTGGCTGCTGCATTTGGTAAATGTCAAAATGCTACTCCAACTTCATCTTTGAAGACTACTCCAACTGGTACTGCTACCGTTTCAATCCCAACAGCTACTGGTACAAGTGGTCCAGTTACCTGTAAAAAGAAGAAGAGAAGAAACTACTAAGCTGACTGTATTAATTAAAAATTCATTACTTTTTTCCGTTTTTAAGAGGATGTGAGTTCAGTTAATTATTGGTTTTATTTTACTTTTACTTTTACTTTTCATTTTTTTTTATTTTTCATCGTTGGTTCTATCATTTTCAAATTGATTCTATTTTATTATTATTATTATTATTATTGTTTCGGTAAAAGACAAGGGGAAGTAATTAAATTGATTACCCCTTTTTTTTGATTAAAGGAAGAGGGAAAACTGGTTTATTTTTTATTCTTATGACAAATTGATTTGGTTTATGGTCAATTCTCATACTCATTATTTTTCATTTTATTATTACAATATCAACCATTTATTCGGATATATATATGCACTAATTTATTTCTTTACTTAACAAGTTACTGCTGGACAGATTGTTTTTAACATCATGATGCTACCATATTGTTGGAAATAAATTTGATTTAATTCATCATCTTGTTTAAATTATAATTAGTTGTTGGTTTATTATCTTTTTCCCCGAATAAGTTATATTTCATGGTGATTCACAGGCTAGACATTAGAAAGAATATCAACCAGTTTTTTTCCCTCCTTAATACTTTAATCATTATTTGTTTGAAAACCCTTTCCCCCCACCCCTTTTTTTACTTTTTTATTTTCTTCACATTTTAGTTTATTATAGTTTTATATCATTTATACTTTTAGTAGAATAAAAAACAACCTATCTGTTAAATATACTATTTTGCTTATTTTTCTGTAAATAACATATACGAAATTGGTTGGATTTATAGTGTTTGTTGATGGGCTTCTGTTAGTTTCGTAATATGATTAAACCGATTTCAAGTATCAGTCACGTGATAAAATTTGGAGAAAAAAGCTCTCACTTCGCTAAAAAATGTCAAAAAAAATTATCACCAAAGTGTAAACAAAGCACTAATCAATATACGCGTAAACAACTTATAATCATCAACAATATGCCTGGGTAAGTAGCAACACTATAAACAAGAGATTTTTGTTACTTGTTTGAATATATTCCTAATACTAACATCTTTCCTAATTTAGTGAGACAATTACATTACAAGTGGGTCAATGTGGTAATCAAGTAGGATTACAATACTGGCAACAATTGGCAACAGAGCACGGCATACAATCTGATGGATCATCAACACCCTATCCTAAGGACATCAATGATTTACAACTACAAGAACTTAACAATTCCGGGTCATCACCTCAACTGTATCCACAACAAACCAAACCCAATGGGAAATATCGTAATGATCATCCAGAACTTTTTTTCACTCTTTCAGATTCTAATACATATACCCCAAGATCTATTTTGATAGATATGGAACCATCAGTCATTGCAAAAAGTACATCTGCTTTACCCATGTTTAATCCTCGTAATGTTCATTTGAGTAATCAGGGGAATGGTGCTGCAAATAATTGGATAAATGGATATAAATATGGTACAGAGGAAGAAGAAACTTTACTTAATTTAATTGATCGAGAAGTCGATAAATGTGATAATTTATCAAATTTCCAATTATTTCATAGTGTTGCCGGGGGCACAGGGTCTGGAGTGGGGTCAAAAATGTTAGAAGTGATAAGTGATAGATATGGTCATAAGAAATTATTAAATACATTTTCAATATTCCCATCAAATGAAGATACATCAGATGTTGTTGTACAACCTTATAATACTATTTTAACATTGAAACGATTAATTGATTATAGTGATGCAACTTTTGTCTTCCATAATGATTCATTGAATAGAATTGAAAATATATTATTTAACAACAATAGCAATATCCAACATGACGATAATGACTTGTTTTTAGGAGCAAATAAATTGATTGCCTTAGTTTCTGCATCAGTGTCGAACCCATTAAGATTTCCTGGGTATATGTACAGTTCAATGGAATCGATTGTTTCAAATTTAATACCGACCCCAGATTTGAAATTCTTGACAAGTTCAATAGCTCCGTTCAGTACTCAAAAACACAACTATTTGAACGAATACGATATGTTATTGGAATTGTCGAATGATCGATATAAAACTAATCGTGTTGGCGGTGATACTTCCTACATTAGTATGTTAAATTATCTTATTGGATACAATTTAGATCAACGGGAAATTCGTAAAGGGATATTGAAATCACAACAAAGAATCTCATTTGTGCCCTGGGTAGCTCGATCCGTATTAGTTGTACATGGGAAAAAATCTCCGTATTTGAGAAATACCAATTTGGAAGGAATTCAAGTAACAAACAATACTTCAATGATAGATGTTTTCACGAAAATTTTAAAACAATTTGATTTATTAATCAAAAGAAAAGCTTATCTTAATAGATATTATAGTAGTGTGGAAGAAGAAAATGAAGTAATGGAGATGTTTAATGAATCTCGTGAAAGTGTCAAATCGATAATAGATGAATACAAAGCTTGTAAAGAGATAACCTATTTAGATGATGATGATGAGGATGACCTAGAAGATGGTGATGGTGGTGGTAATGGTAATGGTTATAACAATATAGATGATGCAGATATGGGTATATAACAAACAAAAAAGAAACAATTGTAATATCTTATTGTGAAAAAAAAGATGTAAGAGAAGGTTAAATGTATATAGAATAAAAAGATAATGTCCGAGTTGAGGAATAACTTTTGTGGTTGTGGAGTCAAAACATTTTTCCGTTGTGGATTAATATTGCGCATAAATTAACGATAAACCATAAAGCGTAAAGCATAAACAAACTGGTAATAAAACTATGTGGCGTCTCCGATACGAAAACTTATATCATTAGTAATCAACAATGGGAACTATAAATAGTTTCGTCTATTTAAAATATCGGTTTTCTCTTTTTTTTCTCAATTATATCGTCATTTTCTTCTTCTTCTTCTTCTTTTTTCACACTTTTCACTTTACTTAGGAGACTTTGTTACACCAAAGATATGTCTGATCCTACTCATTTAATTTCTAAGCGAGCTGCTGGAAGAACTTCGGTACATTTTACAAATGCTCCATCTGATAAGCCTCCGGCAAATTTCAAGCCTCATGAAAAACCGTTGGCATTGTCTTATGGTATGCCGAATCACGGGTTTTTCCCAATTGATTCCATAGATGTCAATTTAGTTGATTACCCATTCCAAAAAATTACCACACCTTCTACTACTTCGTCTACTGCAGAAGAAGAACCTCCTTCTTCTTCTTTGAATGGTTCCGAGAACGGTCATCAAACCAAAACTCCGCCTTCCAGTATACACACACCACAGTCAACTGTTCATATCAGCAGACATACTACTGATCCAAAATTAATTGATTTGGCTAGAGGATTACAATATGCTGCTGTTGAAGGTCATGCACCATTATTACAATTTGCAAGAGATTTCATCATTCGTACACATAAACCAAATTATGACGATTGGAATGTTTTCATTACTACTGGTGCCAGTGATGGATTAAATAAAGCTGCTGATGTATTTTTAGATGATGGTGATATTATCTTAGTTGAGGAATTTACATTTAGTCCATTTTTAAGATTTCTGGATAATGCTGGTGCTAAAGCTGTTCCAGTGAAAATCAATTTTGATAATGATTCTGATGGAATTGATTTGACTCAATTTGTTGATTTATTGGAGAATTGGGAGAAACATTATCCAAACTTACCTAAACCAAAGGCATTATATACTATTGCCACAGGACAAAATCCAACTGGATTTACTCAATCTTTAGAATTTAGAAAGAAAATTTATGATTTGGCTGTCAAATATGATTTTGCCATTATTGAAGATGATCCTTATGGTTATTTGACATTACCAAAATATGAAAAACCTAATATAGGTGGTAGTGGTAGTGGCAATAATGAATTGAAAAACGATCTTGAAATTGATGATTATTTGAAGAATCATTTGACTCCATCTTATCTTGAATTGGACACTACTGGTAGAGTTCTTAGAGTTGAGACCTTTTCCAAATTATTTGCTCCAGGTTTGAGATTAGGATTTATTGTTGGTCATAAAGAAGTCATTGACGCAGTTAAGAATTATAGTGACGTTGTTAATCGAGGTGCTCTGGGTTTAACACAAACTATTGTTAATAATGTTATTCAAGAAAACTTTAAAGGTGTTGATGGATGGCTAGAATGGATTTTAAAAATGAGATTGAATTATTCTTACAGAAAAGATTTGTTATTATATTCAATTTTTGAATCACAAGCTTATAAAAAAGGTTATGTTGATGTTATTGACCCTAAAGCTGGTATGTTTGTTACTTTTAAAGTTAACTTGCCAAAAGATGTTGATGTTTTACAAAAAATGAAATTATTATTATGGAAATTGATTTCTTATGGAATTTTGGTTGTTCCAGGATATAATATGACGGTTGATTTAGAGTTTAGTAAAGATAGAAGCAATTTCTTTAGATTATGTTATGCTCTTGCTAATAATGATGAAGAAATTCTTGAAAGTGGGAAAAGATTGACTGATGCAGTTTATGAATTCTTTAGTAATGGGTTAGAGTTTTAAAAAGCTAGTGGGGGGTTTCCCATCCAATACAAAAAAATAATTAGATTTAAATATTTGAATAGATGTATGATAAACAAAAGGATATGAAATGCTAAATGGCAATCCCTGCAAAGCTTATCTAACTTCTACTTAATTGAACTCAGATAACAGCTATTCAGGATTTATGAATGGTAGTATATAGATTGTTTTGATACCATTGATAAGGATATTAGAACAGTAAGAATTGTGTGTGCGTGTGGATCAACCAAACAGGAAAGAAAAAGGAGAAGAACGAAAAAAATTGAGTGAGTGAGAAACAGAGAGAGAGAGATTTTAATTTAAAGTTTTTTTGAATTTGAATTTGAATTTGGTTCTGGTTTCATTATCAACCAACAGTTTATTAACGTTAACACCTATCACTTACCACTTATCACAGCCAAACTAATCTATACCTATTAATCAATCCCCCTCTCCCCCAATGTCATTCAATTTCTCCAATTTTACAAAAGATTTAAAATCTTTTGGTGATAAAATCTCTACTGAATTCAATAAAGAAGTTGTTCCATTAGCTCAAAGAACTTCAAGATTAGTTCAAGAAAAAATGGGGAACATCAAACAAGATGATATCAGTCAATTACCATCTGAATACATAGAATTAGCCAATAAATGTAACAATATTGAACAATTATACAAGAATGTTTTGAAAATCACTACTAATTATGAAAATGAAAGTTATGATTATCCAACCAATGTTCAAGAAAGTTTTACAGAATTTGGTAAGAACATCACTACTAGAGTTTCCAATGTAGCCAAAGCTACTACTACTGCTGAAGCTCAAGCAGCATTGATCAATCCTAATACTGGTGAATTCAAAGCACCTAAGACTTTATATCATGCATTAAGTAGAGCCACTGATGCATCAATTTTGACTAGTGATAAATCTCAAGATCCATTAATTAAAGGATTAGATTTATATTCTTCAAATTTAAACAAAATTGCCAATGCGAGATTAGGTCAAGATCAATTGATTAAATCTAAATTCAATAAACCTTTATTGACAACATTACGTTCATTAATTAGTCAATCAAATAATATTCAAAAAAAAGTTGAAGATAAAAGAATTGATTATGATTTAACTAGAAGTAATTTGGCCAGTTGTACAAATCCTCAAAAGGAACCAAAATTAAGAGTTGATATGGAAAATGCTGAAGATGAATTTGCCAATACTGTGGAAGATGCAATTAATATTATGCAAAATGTTTTAGAAAATGCTAAACCTTTGGAAGAATTCTTGGAATTAATTAAAGCTCAATTGGCTTATCATAAATTGGCTACTGAATTATTAGATGGTATGGTTAAAGATTTTGAAGAATTAATTGATGAACAACATAAATTGAGTGGTAGTGCTACTAGTGGTAGAGAATCCGGTGATTTTGACATTTAAGGCAAACCCAACCCAACCAAACCAAACTCAGCCTAATAAATTGAGATATATTCTTTTCAATCTTCGTTTATGGTTCGAAAACAAGAAAAATAAGGGATTTTTTGGTATTTGTTTTTCGTGTTTCTTTTAACTTTATTATTTTATAGTTGTATTTATGCTTGTTAGCATGTTGATTATTATTAGTATTTAATGTTTTGTCTATAATTTACATAATAATTTTGTCTATCTACAGTAGTTTTAATGCTTCCAAACGTGTATCCACAGCCAGGGAATCGCCAATTGCTGAACCACCTTCTAATAATTTAGCATGAATGGATTTTAATGCTCTAATGGTATCTTTTTCATTAATGACAGCAGAAATATTGATTTCATTAGCTCCTTGAGATATCATTTCAATATTGATTTTTTCATCAGCTAGCACTTTAAACATATTACCAGCAATACCAATGAAATTCACCATTTGTTTACCTACTAAAGAAACAATGGTCATTTTCTTAGTAACATCAACAGTACCCATTTTACGTAAATCAACTAATGCATGTTTCAATTGTGATTCTTGATCCAGTTGTATCAGTAATGCCATTGATACATGAACTTCTGAAGTTGAGATTAAATCAACCACAAGTTTATATTTATCCAATGTAGTGAAAACATGAGCTAAAAATCCATGTGATAATGTTTTTTTGTTGGAATGGATATTTATAACCACAATGTCTTGTTTAGCAGTGATGGCAGTGGCTGAACGTTTTCTTTGTAATAAACTACTCATGGCCAATTGTTCAAATGCAGCTGGAGGATGAGGTGGAGTGGCTTCACCTCTTCTACCAATATTATCAGGGTATATAATTGTTCCCTTACCAGTTGGATTTTCCACATTTTTTATTCTGATAGGAATTTTGGCTCTAATGACTTGTTCCATAGTAAATGGGTGAATGACTTCAGAACCATAATATGTCAATTCAGCAGCTTCTTCTGGGGTAACACTATCTAATAATCTTGCATTAGGGACTTTACGAGGATCAGCAGTGAAAATACCATCAACTTCTTTCCAAATTTGTAATTCATCAGCTTGTAAGGCAACAGCAGCTAAAGCAGCACATAAATCAGTATAACCTCTACCAACACCATTTAATAGTCCACCGGGTACAACACCAAAATAACCAGTTAAAACTGGAATAACATCTTCTTCTTCTTCTCTTTCTTTATCACATTGTAAAACCCTTTTACCAATTTCTTGGGATAAAAATTGATAAAATGAATCATCAAACCCTTTTTGGAAATCATAACTCAAAGGAATGACATCTTGTAAATTTATATATACAGCATTCAATCCATGGTCTTTCATCAAGGCAGTCATGAACAAACAAGACAATTTTTCTCCAACGGCCATAATTGAATCCAATGAACGAGGACTAATTTCACCAATGATTTGACATGCATGTAATAATTCTCTAACGTGTTCAATTTCTTGTTTAGTGTCTTTAATCAACTCTTGTTTAATTTCTTCCAGTTGAATACGTTCTGCATTGGTAACATGATCTTCTTCAATGGCATTTAAAAGTGGTTGATAATCCTTATCGTTTTCTGCCAAATCAGCACTGCGTAATAATCTACTAGTGGTACCTTCACTTTTCGTTTGTGAAGATCTAGCAGAACATACAACAGCAACACGATTGGTTTGAGAATATACTTTGACAATGTTATCAACGATATTCTCGGGGAATTTACCTACTGAAGTACCACCAAATTTTTGGACAATCCAACCACCAGTGGCACCAGAAGCAGAATTTGTCGGTGAAGCGAGTTTAAGGTCTAAAACTGAATTATAGGATCTTGGAACGTTAGTTGGGGATTGTGACATTGATAAATAACTTTATGAAAGATTAGTTGTAGGAATGTAAAAAGTATAATTATAAAAAAATAAATTCTAGTTATAAATATGGATATATATATATATCTCGATCTAAGGAACCACGAGGGTGAAAGTAGTAGTAGTAATAATAGTTACAGGAGTTGTTCTCGAGGACAACTGAAAGGGATGGACAACAAGATAATTGTTGAATATTCTATAATAAAAAAAAGGAAAAAGAAGTAAAGGAATTTAAAATAAGAAAAAAAAATGTTTAAATTGTGATCTCAACTTCTTATTGATTATTAAATTGAAAAATTAAAATTAAAATTAAAGAAGAAGAAAATGAGTCAACAGCAGCAATACCAGCAGGAGGTGCAACGGAAAAAAAGAAAGAAAAAAAAGCTTAAGATTCTTAACACAACTCCGTTACAGGAGAATATTTCAATCTTATACTATATAGCAATTCCTCATAGTAACTGGAAAAAATAAAGAGAATCCAATTTGTGCCAATACCTCCATATGTTACTGGGAAGTTCAAAGGTACAACTATGGAAATACAAATTGAAGTTGGTATTACCAACTAGTTTGTACTAAATCTAAATTATTGATTATACTTGTGGGAAGAGTATCATTGTTGAACAATTCTTCCCCTTCCAGACAAGAATCAGTAATCATATGTGCACCCTGTTGCAGATCCCTCTGAAATGATCCAATGTTTATCCATAACTATTTATTCTCTATTTTGATATGGTATAGTATGGGAATACGTTGTTATATACTCTTTTTACTCTTTTCTTGGATATGGATTTCAAGTTTGATGAAGTTCCTTTTATCCTGACTTGTTGTATTTCCTACCATGTCTAAATAGTTATATAATGGTCCATTGTGTACCTCCTTCTTCCATTCACTTGATGTTTTGCACTCCAAAAAGGACTAACCCGAGTGTTACTGAATGTAAATTAACCTGTCTCTAGCTGGGTATATTGGAAAAAGTCCAGTTCCCAAACACAGCAAAACAGCTGAGTTGGCTTTGGAAACAATGTGGACCTTGCTCCTTTTACCAACCCTGACTTTGGCTTAGGATTCTCACTGGCAGTGACAATTCAACCAGTCTTGGGACCAAATTGAAAGCGAGTCTGCCATATACTCTGGCTGGTTAGCCAGAAGTTGTATTGGCCTCAGAACTGGGTGAGACACCAGGACCAATCATGTTGCCAGTGGTGAACCTGGGCACAGCCATTACAATTGACCTCTGCTCAACACCTTTAAGCCTCTTGTAGAGTGGGCCAGAGTACTAGCCCTGGATTCCGGTATTGTTACCAGCATAGCCATACTCTGGGCTTTGGCTTTAGACCCTGCTCTGGGATTGGCCATTTCCCTTGAGCTTAGGGACGTCAGCCATTGACCCTGGCCCTGACC
>OBUW01000264.1_pt1 | contig 35973 bp, 21 predicted proteins | sample 1475761 | NCBI WGS metagenome assembly OBUW01 (sample SAMEA2579908, study PRJEB22360) | human gut metagenome | biome: human gut; feature: human-associated habitat; material: faeces | place: Denmark | collected 2008/2010
GTGCAGAGTCGCACAAATACCAATCATTGGAAAGATTTGTTGCTACTCTACGACACCAAGTTAAACGGATTATTAATCCGTTGAAGTTTAATGACAGAGAAAAATGATGTTCTAGACCGAACAATTGATTTTGTCAGCAAATATCGAAAAAGAGCGAGAGAAAAAAAAAAAACTTTAGGCCGCGACTTAGAACGACAACTTTTATGGTAGTACCATTTCTTTCATATGACAAATCAATTGGTAACCAGTTTCCCACCCACCAGCCGCCAACCCAAGAAAAAAAAAAAAAAAGAAATACCAATTTCAATTGTCAAATATATATAAGTTTCCACATTTTCCCACCACCGGATAATTTTTCTTCTTCCAAAAAAGCTAAATTCTTTTATCATTACTGATATCAACATCTTTTATAAAGAAACAATTTCACACATATATATATAATACATAATTTTTTTAAACAATGGTACACCACAAAGTCACTATTATTGGATCCGGTCCAGCTGCCCACACTGCTGCTATTTACTTGGCCAGAGCAGAAATTAAACCAACTTTATACGAAGGTATGTTGGCTAATGGTATTGCTGCTGGTGGTCAATTGACTACTACCACTGATATTGAAAATTTCCCAGGTTTCCCAAATGGTATTGGAGGATCTGAATTGATGGAAAAAATGAAGGAACAATCACAAAGATTTGGTACTGAAATCATCACTGAAACCATCTCCAAAGTTGATTTCTCTAAAAGACCTTTTAAATTATGGACTGAATGGAATGAAGATGCAGAACCAATCACTACTGATGCCGTTATCATTGCTACTGGTGCCTCTGCCAAGAGAATGCATTTACCAGGGGAAGACACTTATTGGCAACAAGGTATTTCTGCCTGTGCTGTTTGTGACGGCGCTGTTCCAATTTTCAGAAACAACCCATTAGCTGTGATTGGTGGTGGTGATTCAGCTTGTGAAGAAGCCATTTTCTTGACCAAATATGCTTCTAAAGTGTTTTTATTGGTTAGAAGAGACGTTTTAAGAGCTTCGACAATTATGCAAAAGAGAGTTACCAACAATGAAAAAATTGAAGTATTATGGAACACTGAAGCTTTGGAAGCTAAAGGTGATGGTAAATTATTGAAATCATTAAGAATTGTCAACAACAAAACCAAGGAAGAAAAAGATTTACAAGTCAATGGGTTATTCTACGCCATTGGTCACATCCCAGCCACCAAGATTTTTGCTGACCAACTCAAGACCGACGAAGCTGGTTACATTCAAACCACTCCAGGAACAGCTTCTACTTCCATTGAAGGTGTGTTTGCAGCTGGTGATGTTCAAGATAAAATTTATAGACAAGCCATTACTTCTGCTGGTAGTGGATGTATGGCTGCTTTGGAATGTGAAAAATTCATTTCCGAACAAGAAGCTTAGATTTTTCAAGAGTATACTTTTGAACAATACAATTTGGTAGAATTGAGTTTTACATAGTTTTGTTTTCATTTACATACATATAAATATTTATAGATTTCAGTTCACACTACTAGACAAGTAAGTTTATTTGGCGATGTTTAACTCTCTTCAAAAGCAGTGCTCTTTTGGTATGATGGGGCTGTCGTAAAAGATCTGTAGAATTTAAGGAATGTCGTTGATGCTATCGCACAAAAATATTGACAAGATTACACGACTCTTCCAGACGAATACTTGACAGTTGTACCTGTGGTCACATTTATTTGTTGATCAGAAGCAATATTTGGTGTGAACTATCCCCAACTTCTATAGCCAACCACCGTCTCTATCATGTCTTTTAATACCCCATTTAGTGAAGATTTAGAAAGAACAGCTACAAATGATTCCCATAGATACAAAGACTATCCGGAATTTGACAGTTTATCCACAAGCATAGAGAAGCAGTTACATTATATCAATTCGGAACTCTTATCATCTATACGTCTGGATTTAGCAAAATTTGAAAAGGATAAAACCGATACTAGTTTGTCTGAAAGTTTAAGTGGCCAGTTTAGAAAAACCACCGATACATTTAAAAAAGTGAATAAGTTTGTTAAACTGTTGAATGCATCTATAGTGACAACAGAACGAGAACACGAGGACGTGGAAACAATAAACTATCTCAAACAAAAGGAAGCGATCCAAATAAAACTAATAAGAGACAGTTTGGCTAATTTCAATAATTTTCAAAAGAGATTTGAATTATGTCAAACGACCCAGTTGCCCGAAGACGGGACCAACTTACTGGAGACAGAACCTGGATCCGTTCAACAACTGCAACAACAAGTTCAAATCACTTATGAGCCCATTAATGCTGAAGAGTTGGAACAACAAACATTGCTTATTCAAGAGCGTGAACGTGAAATACATCAAATTCAACAGGACACACAAGAAATTAATGATATTTTCAGTAACTTGTCCTCAATAGTGAATGAACAACAATTTCAAATTGATAGTATTGAGAATAATATTTTTAGTTATAGTTCCAATGCAAGAGAAGCATCAAATGAGCTTCGTAGGGCAGAAAGATATCAAAAAAGATCTAGTGGAAGATTGCTATGTTGCTTCATGATACTTGTTGCTATAGCATCATTTATAATTTTAATAGGGTTGATTTTTTAGAAAATAAATGTACAGAGGAGAAGTTTGCTCTTTATTAGTGAATGTAATTATATGTATATTTACAAAAATTTTATCTATTAAAGTCTATATTTTCCATAAATTCACATATCCATCGTCTCCGGCACTCACCAATATTTCATTTTCATCATCTAGTTGTGCCCAGATAACACAGTTTATTTCATGAACTCCATGTGCACCTTCATGAATAGAATCAATCACCCATTTCCCTTTTTCAGTTTCTGAATACACAACAATCTTCCCATCGGAGCCAGCACTAGCAATTTTACCAGTTAACGCAGACCACGCCACAGAATAAACCGGATACTTGTGAACAGAAGGCAAAACAGATTCTACTTCCCATACCATTTCGTTTGTGTGTCTAATCGAACTTGGAAGTTCCAACTTAGCTTGTTCTTCGTCTTCTTGCTCTCTTTTTGCTACCCATATTCTTACTGACAAATCATCACTAGCAGAAACTAATCTTAAAACACTTGAATCAGCAATTGGACTTTTAAGACTTTCAAATTTAGAACACCAAACAGTACCTTCATGTCCATTTAAAATACCAACACATGACCATTCATCCCCAGCAATGTCTTGTTGATAGATTCTAATAGTATCATCATAAGAAGAACTGGCCAATATATTCATTGATGGATGCCAAGAAACATTTTTCACATCTTGTGAATGATCATTCAATACTGCCACACATTCAAATTCTTCTAAAGTTTCCGGATCAGTTTCCCATATCCAAACTGATTTATCTCTTGAACAAGAAGCTAAATATTGACCTTGAAAATTCCAATCAACGGCTTTCACTTCATTTTCATGACCTTCTATAATTGCCATTAAATTCCATTCATTATTAGGACTAGTAAGAATTTCCTTTTGATTAGCAATAACTTCTTCAATGTCATATTCAACGTCGGGCTCATCAATACCCCATACACTAATTGTGGAATCAAAAGAACCAGCTGCTAATGCCGGCAAATCCAAGAAATCCAGTTTAGGAGTATCAGCACCACCTAATGGAGGTTTAAATGCAACAGAGCGTATTGATCTTTTGTGAGTATCTTCTAATTTGGCAACTAATGGGAATTTCTGCCTTGCGGAAAGTTTGTATAGTTTTGTTGATTTGTCGGTAGATGCTGTGGCAATTATTGGTAATGTTGGATGGACAGAAACACTCCAAACCTTATCATTGTGTGCCTTGATAGAGTGTAGTAATTGAACCATATAGAACGTAGTAGTATAACTGAAGAATGGGAAGACAATTGTTTGCCTTGATTTGTCAGTTTTTTAAATTCCGCTTTTTTTTTTTTCCCACTGTCCTGCTTGAAGATCTTCGGATTACAACTACTTTTGTTACGAATTATTTTTTTTTTAGATCTAATACTTGTTCTGTGAAAAGCTTTTGGGAAAGGGAAACTATGTTGAGATTTCGCCAAATTAGATTATCTCCTATTTATAAAAGTCGATTAATCAATTTCCGTAGATTCAACTCAACAAACTCGAAAAAGCCCAAGGCAGAAGAAGAAGACAACAACAACAACAACGATAAATCTTTGCAACAACATAATGTACCAGCTAGGCAAGATGATAAAACTGATGTTGGATCATTTAAGATAAAACCAGCAACATCAAGATCAGCACCTGCTCCCATGGAAAATACCGGTATTGAACAATTAATGCATAAAGACAATAAACCATATATTCCCAAATTTCAACATAAAAGAGTATCATTTGAGTATCCCAATTTACCAAATCAAGATGAATATACCAATTTAGTTGAAAAACCAAAATCAATAACTCGATGGACAAGATATATACCCAAAATATTGACAGTGATTGTATTAGTATGGTCAGGTTATACATATCATGTATGGATGACAGATACTGAAGAAGGTGAAGATAGTTCTGATTTATTAAATCCTAATGAATTCCATAAATTTATTGTTACTCATAAAGAAAAGATTGATGATGATCATTATATAATTGAATTGACTCCCAAGTTTTCTTATTGGGAATATAGTCATGGAACTGATCCAGAAGGGAAAAGTTTATGGAATGGGGATAAATTTTGGTCAGTAGAAATTAAACAACCCGATATTAATGTCGTTAGATCTTATACTCCATTACCGCTATATTATTTGAAATCGGAATATACTCGATCGGGTGAACGAGAACCATTATTGAAAGTCATTAATCCTGAAATAGATGAATATGATAAACATGGAACAATGTGTCTTTATATCAAGAGATATAATGATGGTGAAGTTTCGAGATATATCACTGATCGTAATATTGGTGATGAATTAGAATTAAGAGGTCCTAATATTGAATTCAAATTTCCTTATCATCCTTTACATAAATTACATAAACGTCCAATTTTCAAAGATTTACCATCAAAAGTCGAAGCTGATAATATGATAGAAACAGTTAAACGAGTAAATAATTTACCTGATGTTGATAATATTGTATTTTATGCAGCTGGGACCGGTATTGCCCCAATATTACAAGTATTATTTTCGAAAAAACCATATTTGGGCCATGTTGATATTCATTATTCTGCTAGACATCCAGGAGAATTGGGTATTTTACAAAGATTTTTATTTTTCTTGGATAAATTGGATCGAATCAATATTACTTATCATTATGATGATGATGATGATGATGAACCGAAAACCATTTTAAATGCTAAAGATATTAATCCACCGGGTATACCAAATTATATTACTCCCAAAACTTTGGAAGAAAAATCTAAATTTTTAACTGGAGATGAAATTGAACAATTAAGATTACAAAAGGAACAACAAGATCAACAAAATGAGAAATCTTTGGTTGGTTCTGATATGATGACAAAATTGGTTCAAAAACCAGAAGATAGAGGTGAAGTTTTTGAAAGTGGATTACATCAAGCAAGTAAAACTATTCAAATTCCTAAAAAACCCGCCAGTTTAGCTATTGTATGTGGACCTGATGGTTTCATTGATTATGTCGCTGGTGCAAAAGATTTGGTTAGAAATAAACAAGGTCCAGTCAATGGATTATTAGGAGACAAAAAATGGGATAACTCCAATGTATATAAACTATAGATTACCGTACCTGTAAATATATATTATAGTAAGTTTTCTTTCTTTCGGTGTTGGTCTCCATTTAACTTTCATCTATCACAACACCAATTTTTTTACCAAAATGAACCAATACTCTTTGAGCATCTCTAAATTGCGAACAAGAAGTTATAATCTCTTTTAATAGCTCTCTTTTATCAAATCCACAAATTTTCGGTTCCCAATTGTTCTCGTTTGGGGGTTTAGCCGTATCTGTATCGATAGGACCTAATAATTCATCACATACTTCAAATAATTTAGCTTTAAATCCTAATTCACAAATTCTTTGTACATAAGTGGTGAAAAATTTATGGAAATCTTTATTTTCTCCTAATAATTCACAACATAAAATTCGATTTTCTAAATGACTTATAGAAATGGTATTTTCTAAACTTTCAAATCCTTCTTTCATCAACATATTTTTCGATATCTTATTGAAATATTTACCTCGACCAGTTCTAGTCTTTCTTAATATTTCTTCATTGGTTTTATGTTCTAAAAGTTCTATAATCGATTGCTCATCATTAAACATATTCATTGTTTGTAGTGATTGTTTATTGTTGCTACCACCACTGCCACTACCACCACCACTGCTGTTGCCGGTTTGGGTGCTATCCCAATAATGGGAACCAAAACACCACCAAGATTCCGTGATTGTTTGCCAAACTCCTAAATCTTTGTTAAATAAATATCCTGATCCATTAGATAATGTGACTAATGGTATACCATATGATGTTACAGCACATAAAGTGATGTTGTCGGATTTTACTAACCCTTCTTTATTATACAATTCCAATAATGGACTTATCGAAGATTTGAGGACATTTTTTTTGATCTCCATATCCCAAACATACAACTCGCCAATACAAGTAACTACCATCAAATACTTGTCATAACTTTCAAGAAATGATATTGGTGACCCCAATACAATCGATGGTAATAATCGTTTACCAGAAACATGGGAATATGTCAAAATCGTTCCATCCACTGTTGTGACGGCCCAAAAATTCGATCCTTCAGTAGCTAATTGAATATATTTGGGAATAAAATCACACCATATTTCTTTATCCTTTTTCATATAAGTCAATCTTGATGGTTTGGATTCATTACCTGATCCATTTTTAATGTCAAGTATAAACACCCCATCATCATCGGTTTTACTTTTCAATTGGAAAAAAAGTCTTACTTTAGGAGTTGCTAAACGAATTTTGGAAAATGATGTATTTGGATTAAGTATAACTGATCCAATAAATTTGACTGGTTCCATCTCACGCTTGAGTTTTTTGTTATTATTACTTCCAGTAGTTTCTTCAGTTCTAGGTCTTTTGTTTTGTTTATAAAACTCTTCCGAAACAGAATAAGATGGTTTTTCAAATTCCATAGTGGATTTGGTAGTATTAACAACAGGTTTTATCACACTGTTTGATCTAGGTAAATCGGAGGGAGCAGAATTTCCACTAGAGATTAACATTGGCTGAATACGTCTTTTCCCATTTTTTGTAGTTACTTTTTGCTTATTGAATGAAAGTGATTGTGTAGTTGAATCTGATACAACAGGAGCAATGGGTTTTGGTTTATTTAGTTTTCGTGGGCTTGATTGAGTACGATCATTCATAACTGAATCTAGCATACCACCACCTTTGTGTTCCTCATCATCACCATCACCGTCAATGTCATCATCTAATGATTGCAATTTTGGAGGTGGAATTACTTCTGGAGTTATGACTCCACCCTTGATAGTGGTAGTAGTAGTAGTAGTAGTTAATTTGCTTTGATTAGACACACCAACATTGTCTTCTGCATTCTTTTTGTCATTTTCAACTGTATTTGACAGTGAAGTTGTTGTAGATATTGCATTCTTTTGACTTAAAAATTCGATTGGTGGTAATTGCTTCCTATTCCCCACGGTCTGTTCGTGTGGATACCTAAAATTCATTGGTTCTATCAAATTATTTTGCAATTGTACAAATCTCTCCATGGTCTCTTGACTAAATGTATATCCCAATTCATTGGGTTCAAAGTTCCCAATGCACAATTTACCTTGTGATGTACAGAATAATAAAGATGTCCCATCAGTAGTCCATGTAATATCGAGTATTTCTCCTTGAACAGCATCTTGTAAAACGGTAATTGGGGTTGACTTTGATGTGTTCCAAATAGCCATAGTTCTATCCGAACCACCAGATGCGATAACTGAATGGACTTTGCTGGTGTCATTCTCTTTTGATGAGAAAATTTTGGGGTTGAATTTAACCACATCACAAGCAAAATCATGCCCTACTAAACTTTCAACATTAGTCCATTTTTCCGATCGTGAAATCAAAGATATTAACATGGTTTGATTTTTCGATGCCGTGGGGATAGACACCAAGTTCCCATCAGGTGACCAGGATATTCTTTTATATCTCACATTCAATGGATTTTGACTAAACAATTTGGATATTTTATAAATTAATCTGAACTTGTAAGTGGTAGTATTAGTATCATCTTTTTCATACAGATATTGGAATACATTTATTTGAGTGTCGTCACCCACGGTTATAAAGTAATTATTTGAAGGATCAAAGGCAATACTTCTTTGTATAATTGGTTTTTCATGACATATTGATGTCAATTCTTGAAATGTATCCTTCACCACATCATACAAGTATACTTTCCCATTATTTGTACTCCATGCTATCAATCTGTTATCTGCAGAAATTGTCAAGTCCACTACAGGATTTACTTCTGATATTTCTATACTTTTGAAGGGAAATAATTGCTTTGTTTCAGGTTGTTCATGTAAAGTATGAAAGAAAACATTCCCATTAATATCACTAGATATGAACCTTTTGTTGTCTCCTTTGAAAAATCTAACCACATTAACTAAACTTTTATGACAAGTAATATATTGCTTAGGTTCGAGTGATTTTAATTTTAGTCTAACTTCTGGAGAATTGTGTGTCAGTACTAACTTTGATAATTCTATCAATTTCTTCAAATTCCAAACCCCAATTTTATTGTCCGTCCCACCAGAAACTAAAATAGTATTGTCTTGATTAACATCAATGGAATGAATTCCTCCATTATGATACAGTTGAGGTAATTTCAAAAACTTCATTGCCAATAGTAGTAAGAGTTCAGATCAAAAAAAGGAAATGATATTCAAAAGTAATAGTAATAGTAATAATAACTTTGGGTAAATTGGATGGGTCGCAACAACAAAGAACAAGAAGAAGAAGAAAACAATAATAACAAATCAAAGGACGTGTACATTGAAACAAAAAAGAGTAAACCACAACAAAAAGTTGTTTTTTCTCTCTTCGTTTTTGCTCATACACGCACATACGCACATTCACTCTCATTCACTCACTCACTCTCATTCACTCACTCACTCTCACTCACTCACTCCATTCACTTAACTTAACTATCAAGAGATTAACAAGAAGAGGGAGAGAGAGAGAGAAAAAAAATGAGTAAAAAAAACAACTAAGGAGCCATTTCCATCACTACAATACATCTAAACTTTTAAATCAATTATTCATTCAGGTTTTTATTTTTAAACTTCAGTTGATATTAAATATACCAAATAACTAATTCTTCTATTTTTTTTTTTGTTTTATTTCAGATTTACTAAGTTATAACAAAAGATGGCTAACGAGGAATATGTGACAGATTCGAGTTCCGATTTCACTGAATATTGGATAGATTTATTTTTAGGTATAAAAGGTAATGAATATTTTTGTGATATTGATGATGAATATATTCGAGACCGATTCAATTTGACGGGGTTAAATCTGGAAGTTTCCAAATTGCCAACATTAATAGATATAATAACTGATGTTATAGATATAGAACTGCAACCCGAAGAACATAAAGATAGTTTGGAACATAATGCTCGTATATTATATGGATTGATTCATGCTAGATATATTTTAACTACTCGTGGATTAAATAAAATGTTTGAAAAATTTAGAAGTGGTGATTTTGGGTATTGTCCAAGAGTTCATTGTCAATTAAACCCTTTATTACCAATCGGATTAAATGATCAACCAAGAATGGCATCAGTTAAATTGTATTGTTCTAAATGTGAAGATTTGTATAATCCTAAATCAGGTAGACATTCAGCAATTGATGGGGCATATTTTGGGACTTCATTCCCAGCAATGTTTTTCCAGAATTTCCCCAATACAGTGCCAATACATGCAAAGGAAACATATGTGCCAAGAGTATTTGGATTCAAATTACACGAATACTCCAAATTAAATAGATGGAGAGAATTACAAAGATTGAAGTTGGAAAATAGATTGAAAAAAAATGGTATACAAATTGATAATGTAGTTGGAGGATTCATAACAAATGGTGACGAGGAGGAGAAACAGGATAATAATAACAATAAACAACTACAAAATGTTTCTTCACAATTCAAGAGTCTCTCGCCAAATCAAAAGTAACATCACGTCCCATCACTACCACAACCAGTTCTGTAAATACTAGAGTACTTCAATAAACTTTTTTGCTGCTATATTGGTATTAATAAATAAATGAAAAAGAAAAGGGTGCACCTTGTAGAACACAGTACATATAACAAATTTGAATTGTATTGATATACAATCAGTTATTTAGGGTCTACATTAAACAGGACTAGTGTATAAATGTTTTAGCTTAATAGAAGATATATAAGTTCTGACAACATATATATCATTAATGTGTGGTGGTGATGGTGATGGTGATGGTTGTAATGTTGAAGCAGTAGAAAAAAAATATCCGTGTAAGTGAAAAAAAAAAAAAATGACGACCATATTAGCACTAGCATATAAACTAGAAATACACAACCCAGATATGTCGTTAAGGTCAATACATACATTAGGCCGATGTTCTAGGCCATTAACCACAGCTTCTAGAAGTTCGAGCACAGTTCAGGAGGTTAGTCAAAATAAGCCAGTGATTCCTTCCAACTCAACAGTTTTCTCGATGATTCAACCAACTGGTCGAATTCATTTAGGTAATTATTTGGGAGCAGTTAAAAGTTGGAGAACATTATCGGAATCAAATACTGATCCTAGTAATAGATTCATATATGGTATAGCTGATTTACACGCCATTACTATTCCTAAAGATCCCATAGAATTTAAAGAGTATCGATATGCAGCCATTGCCAGTTTAATAGCCAGTGGATTAGACACATCCAAATGTATACTATTTTTCCAAAGCAGTGTACCCGAACATTCTGAATTGAATTGGTATCTCACGTGCATGACAAGTATGGGGGCATTGAATAGAATGACACAATGGAAACTGAAGGCACAACAACTGGATAATAGTTCCATATTGGAGGATAATGTATTGGAAAAGACCAAAGCAGGATTATTTTGTTATCCGGCATTACAAGCAGCAGATATCTTGTTATATAAATCAACTCATGTTCCAGTGGGGGATGATCAGTCACAACATTTAGAGTTGTGTCGAAGTATTGCTAAAACGTTTAATAGTACTTATAAAACCAATGTTTTCCCACTTCCGAAAACACTCTTGACTCCAGCGAAAAAGATCTTGTCACTTAAAAATCCGCAAAAGAAGATGTCGAAATCAGATCCGGTGGCCACTTCATGTGTTTATGTGACAGATTCACCCGAGGACATTCAATTTAAAATCAGAAAGGCAACCACCGACTCCATACAAGGGTCAATCTATTATGATCCAATTGAACGTCCTGGTGTTTCGAATTTGATAAATATTGTTTCAGGTATTTCCAATAAACCTGTAGATGAAGTGGTTAAAGATATGTCTAGTTTTGTTAACCATAAACAATTAAAAGATTATGTTACTGAAGTTATTATTAGTGAATTTGATGATAAAAGACAATTGTATGAAGAATTAATGAAAGATAAGGTTTATTTAGATAGTATTTGTTCTCAAGGAAGAGACAAGGCCCGAGAATTAGCCCTGGTTAATTTACATCAAGTGAAAAGCATTATAGGTATGGATTAGAGAGACTAAGAGTTTAGACGGAGAAAACCTCACCTGTTTCTTTGCCTTAGTTTATATTGTATATAGCAGTTATTCGTAGACTATTTTAAAGTAATTGTAAATATGTATATATATATAAAATCAATTAAACGCAATATAGTAAGTTTGTGATATTACACGTCTTAAAGGGTAGTATTAATAGAAGTGGTGGTAATAGTAATAGTAGTGGTGGTGGTAGTTCTCACGTGTTTGTGTTATTAAGTATTGTTATAATCACCAGCCAGCAATCAATCAATAGTATTGTGTGAGATGGGGGGGGGAAGAGAAGAAGAAGAAGAAAAAAGGGTTGCGAAAAATCAAACAGGTTGAGATTTCATTTTTTTTTTCGCGTTGTTTTCATTTTATTACTTCGACGTGTTTTTCTCTTTTTCTTCGTATGATACGAGACTTACACAAATATTGTTTTAAACCAACCTATATTCAATGTTTGAAATTCTGTTACTTAATGGATTGTCTATTCGTTTATTCAATTGTTTGCTGTATTATTTATTACCGTTATTAAATTTGAGTCTCAATTTGTTTATAGTTGTTTTTTTTTTTCTTTTCTTTAGGCTTTTTGGTAACAAATTAATTCTTTTGCTTATACTACCAATTCTATCGCCAGAATACCCATCGAGCAAAGCAAGCCCACCACCAAAAAAAAAAATCACAACAACTATAAACAACTGTTTTTTTTTCTTACTTTCTTTTTTATCTTCTTTCTTTCTTTTTTCATTTATAAACAACTTCATTTGGTATTGATTTAAGAGCTCCTTCTAATAGTGTTTTGCTTGAATTGGTAAATAATAATAATATCCACTTTTCCATTGAAATCAAAGTCACTAACCATCCATCATTCCAATATCAAATTTCACCAATTCCAAACAAAACAAATCCTTAATTGCCTAGCCCAACCCAACCCAACCCAATCTAACTATCTAAAAAATGGCCACAGAAGATTCATCATCCGTCAGGCTGATGCAAATTAAAATCTTATACTCCTTAGATAATCAACCAAATGTTTATTTGTCACGCTCAGAAAACACTCTTCCTGTCAAAGTTGTTCAAATTCCACTTGGAATGAATGAAGACGAACTAATAACCTTAGGTGGTTTGGAATTACAAGATTGTGTGAAACAAGTGGTACGATCGGCACCTGACACGTTCAACTTGAATTTCCGTGACTTTGAAGTCTATTACCAAGATATTAGTGAACAACCAGATGAACCTTTTGTTGCCAATGGCGTGATTTCAAAATTATTGCATTCTAATGAGTCATGTTTGGTTCCTGGACGTGTTTGCCAAAGCTTAGGAGCAGGATCTATATTTGGTAAAAAGTCCAAAATGTCTTCTGAAACTTTAGAAATTAGAATGCAATTACGTACCATTGAAATCCCAGTTTCAAAAGAAAAAACACCAGCACCAGAACAACAAACCCATTCCCAATCACATTCACATTCACGCAAACATTCACTCTCACATTCACATTCAAGTCTAGCAAAAAGAAGTAATCTGCAAATCAATATAGAAAGAAAAAGAAACCATGAGTCGTCATCTCATTATGGTTCAAATTATCCTGCCGTAAAAGCAACAAGAACTTTATCATTACCATCGTTTGTCAATCCACCAGTAACCACCCCTCGTCATAAAAGAGATAAAGTTGAAGAAAGATTTAAAAACGCCCCTTTCTACCTGAATCTGGATAAAGTCACATACACTACAAATAATCGAACCCAACGACGCTACCAGTCTCCATCTACGTCGTCGTCGTCGTCATCGCTGCTTCAACCACAACGCGCCACGCGTACACGATCAATGTTCACGTCTAATATCCCATCAATTTCATCACCAATAAATGAAGAACCTTATTCTGATGATCCTGATTACAACGCTCATGAAGATAATTTCCAAAATGACGATGAAGTTTCCAGTGGTGGTAATTCATCGGTGACATCACCATACACTCCACAACAACCACCTTATAAACCACCTACACCAACACAATTACCTGATGATCTTGATAGTATTCGAAGCCATACTATTCAAAGTTCTAAATTAAGTGACAATCATGGATTAGTTTGTATAAATGAATGTTGTCGTACCACAAGTTCGATCAATTGGAGATATTTTGAAACCGAATATAGACCAGAATACTCCAAATTACTCACGGCTCATAAATTTGACAAGAGAAATTATGAAGGTATGTTGGGTCCATTATGTAATGCATGCTTTTTGTTTTATAAAAATAAAGGATTCATGAGACCTGAACATGTTGTGAGGAAATATATTCATCAACAACGTTATACTGCTAAATTACGTAAGAAACAAAAGGAAGATGAACTGAATCGAACTACTTTAGATGCAATTGCTATGAAAAAATTTGTCTCTGGGACTTCGGTATCGTTGAACGCTGGATCTTCACCTGCTGCTAGTTTCCCGGCACCTAGTCATACCCCATCAGCTATAAATCAAGTAATTCAAAACAAAGCGTTGACGTCACATGGAAACAACAACAATAACTTCAGCTATGATCCAACTCCACCGGGGTTCACACCAGATTATAGTGATTTACTACATCAAATCAATGTTTATGGTGGTCCATCAACGGATATTGATCCATTACCTGGTGCCACTCCGCCAATGGTGGCTACTAAATCCAATACGAGAGTAATAAATGTTGATGTTGGAGATTCTGAAGTGGAAGAGTATAAAAAGGCCACCAAATTAAACACAAGAATTATTGGTGTACCTGTAGAAAGCAATATTGATAACGTCAACGATAACGATGATGATAACAATAAGGAAAACTTACCTCCTAAAATCAACAAAACTACTCGTAATGATTATGATGCTATGATTAATTCATTCCAAGAAAATAATAATGATTGGATGTGCTTTTTTTCATCACCCAAAAATCATGTTATTAGTCCAAATTCAAAGACTCCAGTGGATAACCCTAATGAAATTCAAAATCAGGGGCAAAATAGAAAATCACCATTAAAGAATGTTACTCAAAAAACTATTGTTAATATGCCTTCATCACCATATCAATCAACATTAGATGCACCATCTGAAGATGATCATGATCATGAACATGAACATGAACATGAAAATGATCAACAACAACAAAATGTTTTAAATGATGAAATAAGTAAAATGATTAATATGAGTCCGTTTAAATCGTCACCTAATCGTGCCAATAGATTGGATACAGGTAATCTGATTATGTCTAATCAAAATAAAGATGATGATAAAAAGAATCAAGCATCAACTCCAAATACAGAATTCTATTCTAATGATGATGATGAAGGTCAACATAATGAAGGACATAAAAATATTACAAAAAGTGGTCCTTCAATCTTGGAGAAGGAAAATCAATCAGTCTCACAACATTAAATAGTTATTTCGTCAACGTTAAATATAAACCGAAGTACAAATAATAATTATTTGTTCAATTAATACATGATATATATAATTCTATCAAAATTTGTCTATCTATTATTTTTAGCACCAAAATCTATAAATTCTAATATAGAATGGTTTTTCAGCTAATTGAGCTTTTTCTTCAGCTATTTCTTGTTGTAACAAATCTAAATCAACATTGATTCTACCAGTATCAAGGTCAATATCTTTTGCTCTGATAAATAATGTCCAATTTCTTTTCCAAATTTTATAACCTATCCATGATGCTAAAATCACTGGAACACCCAAATATGCCAAAAAGAAATCATAAGCATTTGGTTTACCACCAACAGGGAATAATCCAATATAAAATTGAGCAATTAAATACAAAATGTTTAAAGTTAACCCAAAATATGATCCCCAAACCCCACTTTGAGCAACAAATGGTAATTCCGTTAATGAACGATTTTGAACTTTCATGGCTCTTCTAAAACGTATATGGCTCAAGTTAATACTCATCCAGGTGAAAATTGATGAAAGACCAGAAAGAGCCAATAACCAATTGAAAGCAACCACCTGTTTCTCATTATCAGCAGCAATTAAGGCAAATAATCCAAATACATTGGTGATAAGAATAGCAAATAATGGTCTTCCGGCTCTATCAATATATCCTGTCCATTTAGGTGCCATTCCTTGTTCAGCAAGTGAGTTTAAAGTTCTTGAAGTTGCATATACTGAAGCATTACCAACAGATAATACCGATATCAAAATCACGGCATTGATGACACTAGGTAAACCTTTGATTCCACCGTTAACAATGGCAATAGTGAATGGAGATGCAGTGACATCAACAGATGAACTTCCAAGTAATCTTTTATCATTATAAGGAACTAAAGTTGCAATCATAATAATTGATCCCAAATAAAATATAACAATTCTCCAAAACACTTGTTTAATGGCTTTGGGTAATGCATGTCTAACATTTGAACTTTCACTTGCTGTCAAGGCAATCATTTCTGTACCACCAAAAGAGAATGCAGCGGTGATAAGTGAACTAGCAAAACCTTTAAAAGAATTAGCAAAAGGACCCGGTTCTCTCCAATATTTACCTCCAATAAATTCATGATTTGGTCCACCACCACAAATTAACACAATCCCTAAAATGATAAATCCAATAACAGCAATGACTTTGATGGTACAAAATACAAGTTCAGCTTCACCATACCATCTTACACCCAACATGGTAATCACAAGCACCACAAACCAAAATATAATAACGAACACATCAGAATTTATACTAGCATTCCAATATTTGATAGTTATAGCACCAGCAACTAATTCTAATGGCAATAATACAAAGAATTGTAAGAAATAATTCCAACCAACAGCAAATCCAATACCTGGTTCTAAAAATTTACTTGCGTATAAATTGAATCCACCAGAAACTGGGAATGCAACGGCCAATTCACCTAATCCTTGCATTGTCATAAATACCGATATAGCACTTATGGCCCATGCTAGAACAATAGCAGCTGGTCCACCAGTACTTAATGCACCACCAGTACCAACGAAAAGACCGGTTCCTATTGATGATCCAATAGCGATCATTTGTAAATGTCTTGTTTTCAATTTTCTTTGTAAATTGGAATTGGCAGCATTGATGTTGATTCTTTCAATATCGGTAAGTTCTCTATCAGGGATATCATCTACACCCGTGAGTTTATCTTGTGGTAAGGCTGGTTTGAATGAATCTTTAATTGATGACCAAATGCCGGAAGATTTTTGTTCTCCCGTAGATGGACTTCTATTTAATTGAACAAATGTATCGTTAGTTTCTTTTTTATGTAGCATGATGATGATTGGTATTGAGCAAAGAAGAGTCTTGATGTAAGATAAAAGGAAAAACTAAACAACTACAAATAAGATTCCATTTTTTGAAAAATGTTTACAAAGAAAGATGCTGATGATGAGTAGTTTTATATATATAAAGAAGTCATTGCTTACTCACACCACATTATACATATTGTCAAAGCTAAGAAAAGAAAAAGAACTTTATTTTATTTTTGCTTTTTACATAGTCATAAAAGGAAACTCAGCAATTTTTATAAGTTTTCAAAAGGCAACTTGATAAATGAGTCATAATCTTGTGAGGACTTTGACCAGGTTGAACATAAAAACTTTTCTTGTACAACAATAAAGCAAGAGAGTTATGGACAAAACTTGGTCATCTCTTGCCGAGTAACTAAAAATGCCTTGCGTTAAGGTTATTTGCCGTTAAGGACGCAAAAAAAAAAAAAAAAGAAATTAAATCTGCAACACACAAATTTTAGATTCCGTCATGTGAGCAAAGGCAGAAACTTAAAATCGCTTTCACATTCCCGAAAAGGCAAGGAGCTCTAGCTTTGTTTTTTCCGTTTTATTGGTCTTGGTTTTTGTTGGCTTTCCATTATCGGATTTTCAGTTGAAAGTACTTTATAGGATGCTTCGATTCCAACTATTCTAGGGACCAATAATTTTAAAAATTGTTTGATTTCTTGTATGTCTTTATTTTGTCCTTCGATTTGAGTTGTCAATTTGTTGTATTCTATGGACTGTTGATTTATTTTTTCTTGTAAGTTATACTGGCATTGTTGTTGTGAAGTCTCAAATAATTGGCGCTCCTTCCCAATAATTTCCAGAACGTAGTTTGTTTGTTCCAGAAACCCCTTTTCTATAACCATCAACTGATTCGAAACCAAGTCTTGGATTTGGAGGTTAAATTGCTCTTGGTTGTTCAAAAATGAATTTTTAATCTCTAACAACTCTTCTTTAACAATTTGGTTGGTCTCATTAATTGCCTGTTTCAAATCCAGAATATTTTTATGAAGTTGTTTGACTTGTGAATGAGTCTCCGTTAGTTTTTTAACTGGAAGTTTCAGAAACGATTTTATTGTGTCTGACATTGTTTGTTTCAAAGTTATTGATTCTAATTCTAGTCTGGCAGCACTCAGAATCAAAGTACTTGTTTCTGTCGTTGGTTTAAATTCTTTCGGTTTGAAATTGTTGAACGTTGCAGCAAATGCATCAAAGTCACTGGAATAATCAGTATCTTGTGTCTGTGTACCTTGTTGATTAGACATGATTTATGAGTATGTGATTGGTATAAAGAATGGGTGTATTTGAAGAAAAGTTTTGTCTTTTTGCAACCCAAAGCCCACGGCAGAATGATTAACAAGTGCGGTAGAGAAAAGTTTGAGAAGATTGAAAAAGTGTCACTCAAACAAAAGAAAATCAAAACAAAAGCCCACTCAATAAAAAACTACCACCAACCTCTCAATACCCACACCTCTGTTATCATGTCTGAGTTAAGTTCATTTTTAAAGAGTATGTATACTTATTGAAGCTAAACTTTTTTATTGAGTTATTTGGATTACTAACTAAATGTTCGTATAGAGAAAGTACATGTGATAACATCCGATGCCAGATTTTTCGAAGGGATATTGGAAGGGTATGATAAATCAACAAACATAATACTAAGTAATTGTATTGAAAGAATCATATATTCTAAAGATGACGAAGAAGAGGAAAATCAAGAAATACCATTAGGGGTTTATATAATGCGTGGTAATGAGATTGTATGTGTTGGAGAAATAGACGATGAGTTATACAAATCAATCAATTGGGAAACATTAAAAGGACATGCTTTGAAATCTACGAAAAATCCTTTAAAGTGATAAGTTATGTTCTATTGATATTACACTTGCACTTTACACTATACAATTATTCTTGTTTAACTAATGGGATACCTGCAAGTTTCATTTTAACGGCCAACTCTAATAAATAATCAATTGCTTCATTATAAACTTTTGCCTTCCATACGGTTTCACCCCAAACATAGATTCCATGTCTTCTTACTAAAACAGCAGAAGCACCAGGATAATTTTTAATGGCTTCTTGTAAAGAATCAGTCAAATCTTCTTCATGAGGAGTATTTTCAATAATTGGAATTACTAATTTATCATAATATTCCATACTACCGATTTTTTCAATTTTCCCAGTTTCATCATTATATTTCAATTTTGGTAAAGCTTTAATTTGTTCAATATGACTAATGGCAAATTCTTTTTCGTTTTCAAAAAATAATGTCACCATTACTGCATGTTGTGAATGGGTATGAATACAAGCACCAGCATCTCTTAATGTATAGCAACTAATAAATAACGGAGTACATGCACTAGGTTTATATTTATAAAATTTAGTCAATTCTTTAGGAATATCATTAGGAGTACGTAAGATTTTTTCATCGGGCAATTCAACCAAAAACATTTCCCATGGTTGAATTCTTTCCTTTTGCACACCTGATGGAGCAATATAAACTAGATTGGGATTAGGTCCATCGACATCTCTAATTGAAATCCCTCCACCAGTACCAGTGACCCAATTATTATCGTAAAATAAACGGCATAATTCACAAATCAAATTGGCAGGATGATTTGGATCTTTGAATTCTTGTTGTAATTCTGGTGATAACGCTGAAAGTTTGTCGCTAGATGATGAGTCATCTACATGTTTACAATGACACGGAGCTGACATTATTATTGAATAGTTATAGAGTTCTACCAATTGGAGAAGAAGTTAGGAATCATATTGGGAGTCTTCATAATTTTTTTTTTCTAATTTTTCTTTGGTTGAACGCAATGGAGATAAATGTAGTTCACGTGGGAATCAGTAATAGAGAAGTTTAACAAAATCAATTACTGTGGAGAAGTTATGTTGAGACAATTCCAATGAAAAAGCTAAAATAAGTAGCCAGACAATAACTTTCCATTGTAGAGAGATGTATTGTAGCGCAAGGCTTTATCTTTTTAGCAGTGGTGTTTGGGCCATTGACGTTTGTTGCTACCGAAGAAAAAAGTCGTCTCCACGGGACATAGAATGGATTCTTAGGCGCAGGTTCTTGATAAGCAACAACTTTCTCTTCATAGAAAACGAATGGCAAAACAGAAAATTCGGCACAAGGAAAAAAATATTGAGAGATTTCAGTCATTCATCCACTTCACATAGAAACATATCAACACCTATCTACCAACTTAACCTATCACCTCCTACTATGGCTGGATTAGAACAATCATTATTTCAATTAAAATTTACTGCCAAACAATTGAATCGACAAGCAACAAAAGCTTCAAAAGAAGAACTTCAAGAAAAAGCCAAAATCAAAAAGGCATTAAGTCAAGGTAATAATGATATTGCTCAACTATATGCTCAAAACGCCATTCGTAAATCAAATGAACGAATAAATTTATTACGATTAGCATCAAGAATAGATGCTGTTGCATCAAGAGTTCAAACTGCAGTAACTATGAGATCAGTAACGGGGAATATGACTCAAGTTATCCGGGGGATGGATAAAGCATTACAAACAATGAATTTAGAAAGGATATCATTGGTGATGGATAAATTTGAAACTCAATTTGAAGATTTAGATGCATCGACTAATTACTATGAAACGACAACAAATAATGTCAATGCTTTAACAACACCACAGGATCAAGTGGATGAATTGTTGAATCAAGTTGCTGATGAAGCAGGAATTGAAATGAAACAAGGTTTAAATGCTACAAAAGTAGAAATTACAAGTCCTGTTGCTCCAAATTCAATATCTGAAGAAAAAGAAGATAAATTAGCAGAAAGATTAAGAGCATTAAGGAACTAAGAAGGAATTAATTAAAGTTGAAATAGAATTGTATTTATTTAACTAATATACAAAAGAAAGATGAACAAAAATGCTATAAAGTATTACTATAATTATTATTATGATGATGGTTATCTATAGTTGTATTAAATTATAATAAAAGTTTTTTTTTATCATGCTGATCACCTCCTGGAGATTTTATCTTGTTCTTCTTTTTTGATTATAAACGTGACAATATTGACCAAACTTTGGAACCCTTTATCGTTACCTTTCATTTTAATTACATGCAATGATGATGAATTTATTAAATCAATAACTTCAATTTTAAATTTCAATTTTCTACCATTTGCAAATTTACTTGGTATCACCCCTGATATTAACCCAAATTCTTCATCAATGTCTACTTTAGAAATAGAGCCTTCAATTTTTTTCAATTCTAATTGATATTTAATCACTCGTATTAGTTGAGCAGCAGTCAAGGAAGTATCAATGATTTTAATATCTTTAGAAGCTACTTTACTTGAACTATTTCCTGATTGTTCCTTTGCGCTTGGTGTAGTCAATGAATGGAAAAATTTTTTGAACCAATTACTCTTGGTACTTTTATCTTCTTTTTGTAACATATTTTTCGATCCAATTGATATTCGTGAAAATCTATTATGGCCTTTTGTAGGCGATGAAAGTGGTTGTGAAATATTGGCTTTGGCTGCAGATGATGTTGGTGCTGAGGGTGGTGGTGGTGCTGGAACTTTAGGTGCCGCTCTATTAGGGTTCAATGATAGTCTCCTGAATAATGAATTGGATTCTACTGGTTTCTTGGAACCAAAAGTGTCTTGTACTGGACTGGTAATCAATCCCTTATGACCATCATTCAACATATGTTTGGTTTGTTGCTGACTGTTTTCATCTTTATTGGAATCACCATTATTATTGACAACATATGGAGATCGTGGGAACTGAGTAGTACTGAAAATACCAGTCGAATGTCTTGATTTCTTGAAATCATTGGCAATTGAAGGTGACTCATAACCTCCACCTACTGGACTTTCACTAGTTATTTCTGCTAATGAGTAATTATGACTATGTGGTCTGGCTTCAAATGAGCTTCTGGCATCATCGTCGTCATCGTCATCTTCTTCTTCTTCGTCCTCGTCCTCGTCGTCTTCTTCACTGTCACCATTATCATCATAATGTTGTTTTATTTTATCATTGAAGTCATGCTCGTTGTTATCTTCCTTAACTTCAATAGTGGCTTCATCAGATGAATGATTCTTAAGTAAAGTTTCCTTGGAATCAACTATGCTTGGCTTATGTTTGTTAACTTTACCAATATCAGCTACTCTATAACTCAAAAGATCAAAGTTAGATAATTCAGTTTCCAATTGATGAATGGTGTGAGAACCTGGCATTTGTTGTCCCTGAGAAGCAACATCGGAATATTCAGTGTTAGCTGTGCTTGCGACTGAATGTTCTTCATCAAAATCATAGTTCCCACTATCACGAAGTCCTCCACGTTTATTTTTGTGTGTATTCCCTTCATCATCTTCAGAAGAAGGTACAGAAATGAATGGTTTTTCATCCTCAAATTCTTCATCCTCTTTAATCGTTGTCGTGTCTCTCATTTTAATACCCAAACCTAACATGGTAGATGATTTATTATGAGTTCTCCTGACAACTGTGTTCGAATGGTTGAGAGTGCTATTCATTATTGTCCAATCTCCTTCCTCATTGGCAACAGTATTTGATCCTAATAATCCGCCAAAAGAAAACCTTGAGAATCTCGGATTTGGTATTAATGAAATATCCTCGTCAATTGCATTCTCCATATCCATTTCTTCTTCTTCCTGTACCGACAAATAACTCTCTCTAGTTCGAACTTTAGTTACATTATCATCATTGCCATTGTCACTAAACATAGACCGGTAATAACTGCTTTGGTTACTATTCCTTTTGTTTACTGAGGCTTTAGAAATTGAAGGTGACATGCTGGTTCTTTCCTTGGCATTGAATTCCTCAATTGTGAGTGCTTCATTGGTAGAATCATCCTTCTTCTTGGCAGCAATAGCAGAACCATTAGTATCAGTTGTACCATGTAAATAACCAGCCAAATTTTTTGAACTTGATGTTTTCAACTGTGACGATAAATTACGTGACACAGTAGGAGCCAAGAATGACGACAAGTTTTTGGATGTTGACGTTTTGGAAGCACGAGAAAATCGTTTAGGTGAAGGAGCAACATCAATTCCGAACTTGTGCAATACCTTGGATGCATTTTCATCAATGTTGACAGAGCTGCTACTCAAATTTGGTGACCCTATAGTATTGGCTCGGGAAACCATGTGAGCTCTTGGATCTAACAGTGACATACCAGAAGATGGTGCCATATCAGTAACTGAACGACGATTGCTTGCAAACAACCCTTCAAAATCATGAGCACTTTGATGTTTTTGTAATTTCTCAAGGGCTGCTTTCTGCTTTTCTTGTAATTTTTGCTTTTCATCGAGTTCTCTTTCCTGTTGTTCCAAACGTTTTTTCTCTTCTGCAATCCGTTTCTTTTCCTGTTCAAGTTCTTTACGAGCAAGTTCTTCTGCCTTTAATTTGTTTTCTCGAGCTTCATTTCTTTGGCGTACTTGTTCGGCCAATTCTCGTTCTCTTCTTGCTAATGACCATGTTTTGCCTCTCTTCACAGAGTTTGTTCTCAGTGTTGGTGTTTCAATAGGTGGTGGAGGTGGAGGTGGTAGTTGTGATACTGGTGCTTTTGATACTGGTTTTGAATTCTCCTTGTCATTTTCAAAAACTTCTTCACAAATCAACTGAAAGTTCAATAAAGATTTATTGCCAAAAGTACCAGTTAAATTTTTCTTGATCTTATTCTGTTGCTCGTCACCTCTATTCATAGCCATCAGAGGAATTGGTTGCAAAACTGTAGCACCAGTAATCTCGGGAATCTTGTTTACTGAAGTGACAGAAGCATTATTACCATTTCTTCCAGTTGATGAATTTGATTTTAAAGAACGAGATGATGCATTTCTACTCCGTGATGCATAAATTTGCGTTTTACTATGAAGAGCTTTCTTTTTATTAAATGAGCTGGATGCACTGAATTGTTTTGGAGTATTAGGTCTATTGGTGATATTTGATAATACATTACCCTTTGCTGAGGTGGATTTTTTCAATAATGACCGGTTTGAGTAAATGGAAGATGATTGTTGGATTTTTTTCACCGTAGTATGCTTTTCACCCGTGGCATGATCTGTTACCGTAGTCTTTACATATGAGGTTGATCTTGGTAAAGATCTAGCAGAGTCCACATCATTACTGCTGTTGAATGAATTTGAATTTGATAAATGTTCGTTTCTATATTTCATCAACAAGTAATAAAACATTTTTTCTGGACATCTATTTGGTGATAATAATCTTGAGATTATGGTTTTTTCATCACAATTGTGAAACAAAACAGATAAATTCTTAAGGATTTCCTTGTCGATTTTATCAACTGATTCAATCTGTTTGATATTGATACTATTTATATCCAATGTCGTAGTAGAAGAATATGAAACAGTTGGTTCAGGGTATTTGGCCAATAATGGGTGTGTCAATATGGCATCAATGGTTATACGTTCCCTTGGGTTGACTTTTAACATTTTGGTGATTAAATCTTTAGCTTCGAAACTCAATTCTGGAGGCATATTGAATTTCCCGCTTTGAACTTTTAATAATAATTTTCTAATGTTTTCATCGTCAAACGGTAAATGGCCAGTCAATAAGGCAAATAAGATGATACCACATGACCAGATATCCGAAGGAGCTCCATGATAGTTTTTACCAGCAACAATTTCTGGTGAAGCATAATGAGGAGAACCACAAGAGGTTTCCAATAATTTCTCTTTAACTTCTAATGCAGCCATACCAAAATCGGCAATCTTGATATTTTTATTGAAATCCAATAACAAATTTTCTGGTTTCAAATCACGATGACAAATGTTAAATTGATGTAAATAGTTGATACCATTGATTATTTGTTTGAAATAATTTATTGCTTCATATTCTTGTAATTTGCCTCGTTTGATTAAATAATCAAAAAGTTCACCTCCTTCAATATATTCTAAAATCAAGTATAAATCGTTCTTATTTTCCCAAACATCGTAAAGTCCCATAATATTAGGATGGGATATTAATTTCATAATAATGATTTCACGTTCAATACCATATGGTAATCTTGTAGCATCTTCTTTGGAGCGTTTATATTTTGGATTTTCTAATTTCTTGAAATTTGATTTAGGAACAATTTTGACAGCGGCTAATTGACCTGTAGTAGTGTTTTTGGCTAACCTCACTCTACCAGTAGAACCTCTACCCAAAGTTCTACCTAATTTCCAAGGTCCAATTTTATTTTGGGTTTTTCTTTTCTTATTGGAGTTATTGGTGTTGGTAGATATTTGTGATAGACGCTTAGTGGCATTTGTAACTGATTGAACCACCTTATCCACATTCATCGAAGATGAATGATCCAAATGATTACTCGGAGAGTCAAACTGATGTGATGACCGTCTATTAACAACTGTTGACATTGATTATAGTGGGGTTTTCTAGATATATTGATGAAGTAGTATTAATTACTGAGAATAAGAATAAAAATAAAAATAAAAATAAAAGAATGAATTATAGTTGGTGGAAACTCCCGATAAGCGAATGACTAGTAAATTGATTATATGTTTTTATGTGTTGTTTTTCTTATTCTTTGTATGAAGATATGTGATTGGTTGGTTAAATGAAACAACTATTAAAAATGTTCTTTCTCAAAGATAAGAAACAATCAATGTCGATGTATCTATGTGTGTTTGTCTATAAAAATAAACGTTGATGAGTGAAGGTTGGGCTTGTGAAAGATGTAAATCAACTGATTGATTAAATGTATGTGATAAGTAAGTGGTTGTTGTTGTTGTTGTTGATCAATAAAAAGTTGTTGGAAATAAAAGATAATTGGTTGGCAGAAGTTAGAATGTTGGTTGTTTTTTTTTTCTTCTAATGTATGTGTATGTGTGTGTGTCCACGTTTAAAGAAGAAGAAGAAGAAGAAGTGGAAGAAGTATGGTAGTAGTAGTAGTAGTAGTAGCAGTAATTGTTGTTGTTGTTGTTGTAAAGTTGAATTTGACTGGGCGTGTATTTTTTTTTTTCGTTGTTGTGTTATTGTTTACTGTTTTTATTGTTGGCTGTCTGAAATTTCTGATTTCGTGCGCTGAGAAAAAATTTCTTTCTTCTTGCGTTGGTTGTTGATTTGGAGTGGCTTATTCTCTTTTTCTTCTTCGCGTAATAAATAAATAATAGAATTGGTGATGGCGTAAACTTTAGACGTAACTTGGGTAGAAAATCGTAAGAGAGGCAGGCGGTACTAAAATCGGCAGTGGTAGTAACCAATTGCCTTCTGTGTGTGGATACGTGTAGATCTTCACAAAACACCAAAAGTGAAGAAAAAATAGAGTTATCACAAAAATAAAAAGCGTGTACTGACACAACAATAATAAATTAATCAAAATGGTATAAATTTAGAGCCCTTTCTTTTATATTCTCCTTTTTTGTAGTATTGTTTATTTACATTTAACTGTACAAACTAAATTACATGAAAAAAGATAAACAAAAAAGTATATAAATTAAATTACAAAATCAAAAAGGAAAGAAAATTCTCTTACTTAATTGATTGAAGGTTGGCGTAATTTTGTGTCCCCTTAACTTGAAACGCGCTGTTGGAAAATTGGGATTAAATTGCACTAAAACAGAAAAAATCAATATTGGGCCTGTATGTAGTTGTAAGGTTAAATTGTTTGGTGGTGCCACTGTTGGAGCCCCCTACCTACCTACCACCACTCTCACTAATGTCACCATCACTGTCACCGTATCACATCAACTTCAAATTCTATTTTTAGAGTAATAAATTACTGCTGAAAAATTTGGAAACTGTATCGATAGTTGTTGATGGTGGACACAAAATTTAGATGTTGTTGTTATTGTTGTTAGCTCATTGGTATTTATTTATGTGTACCCAATCATCGTACTCGGACGGTAAAGTTCCGAATTGCTCAATTGCCTCATTCACTATTTCTCACGTCACACGACCTCTATTGAATAATCCCGCATTATAAATACTGCCACTGGAAACCGAATTTTTCATAAAATTACTTTTGGTTATTCCACTCTAACAACAATTCACACTGCCACCCCATTAGATTAGAATATAAAGGTAAATTTTGGTTTGTGGTTCCCTTTAATTTCGAAGTCGGTCCCCTATATTTTCCTTGTCCAGATTTTAGTGTGGGTGCATATAACGGGGTGGCAGTGTTGTTTGGGTGTAAAGCATTTTCAGGATGGTAACGATATGGCTGTTGTTATTCCTTTGGTTAGAATATCATCAAATTTGATTTGAAGTTATATCCAATCAACTACAAACAAACAAACAAACATATATTTCAAGTTTTAAAATTGTCTATATAACTAAATTGCAAAAAACAAAAACACATAACAAGATCACGAATATTACAAGTTGTTCGTACTACTAGTAGTAGCTTTAGCCTGATGTGGTGAAATTTCTAATTGTATTTAATCTTGATCCCATAGATTCATATCTTTTTTTATGTTCATCAAGATATTTCAATTTGTATATTATCAGAGCAGTATAAGCTACTCTTCTTGCACGTTCAACTCTTCGGGATCTTTCCAATTTATTGATGTACTCAAGTAATTGGAATTTATCCCATTCTATTGAAGGTTTATTAATTTTTTTATTGTTAGTCAATTTATCATATTCCAATACTCCATTTCTTCTTGTTGTTGGTGTAATATTTGATGGGTTTGTCTGCCGTTCCTTTGAGGTATCTTAATATCCTTTCTAATTGGTTGAATACTTTGTCCGATGGTTTTAGTTGATGGTGACTAATATATTTGATCGCGAAGCAGATGTCTGGTCGAGTGAGTGGAAATAATTTGTCTAATTTTTCTTTTCCATTTGTAATTGGTGTTCTTATGTTTTTGGGTATAATCGAAGTTAATATATAATGTCTGTGAATTAGTTTTTTAATTAACCAAATATAATTTTGCAAAGGTTTTATTTGGGTGATATGTAGTTTGTTTTTGTCAATATAAGCAAATATGAATTTAATTGTGTCATCTTTCTAAACAAATGGGGGAAGGTGTGCTTGTATCAATGTAATTATTTTGGTAACTCTATTCTACAATCAATTAAGCAACAAAGTCTAAATTGTTACCAAGTCTGAATTTATATTGTATCTAAGGAGTAAAAAAAAGTTCAATCTAATCATCATTCAATCTGAATATCATTCATTTAACCAATAATTTGAGCAACCGAATCGTCAATGGATTTTTTGAAATCAATAAATTTGAATCCAAGTAATTCTCTAGTCTTTTCATTCTCAATCTTACTTTCAGCTTTCTTCCAAGCATCAGCTTGAGATGGATCACCTTTAGGTAATTGAGAATCCAATTGTGGGAAATCTTTTCGAATCAAATCCAAAATACTTTGAGTTGAAAATGGAGATTCGGCCAAAATTAATCTTTGACCTTGAATTGAATCTTTCTCAAAAGCTACAATATGAGCTTTAGCAACATCTCTAACATCAATGAAATAACCAGTTAAATTATCAAATTTAGAATCTGGTTTAGAATTTAATAATCCATTAATAATTTCTGAGGAAGTATTCAATTGGGATTTGTTTTTAATTTCAAAAGCTTGTGGACCAAATACATATACTGGATTGATCACAGAAAGAGTGAAATTTGGTTTTTCCTTTTCAACAAAATCCCAAGCAGCTTTTTCAGCAAATTTTTTGGAACCAACATAACCAGCAAGTGGATTTGATAATGATTGTTCCCAGGTGATTGGATTCCAAGATTCTTCAGTAGCTGGGATTGATGGATCAGCTAAATCAGCAAATCTTCCCACAGCAGCATATGATGAAGTGACAACAACACGTTTAATTTGTGGTCCATGTGTTTTAATGGCTTGTAAGGCATTGTTGGTACCTTCAACAGCTGGAGTTAATAATTCTTTTTCAATATCAGTGACATTGAAATGGAATGGAGATGCGGTATGTAAGAAAACAGTGACTTCAGGATGTTTCTTTAAAGCATCGTCAAAAGCACCTTTAACAGCAATATCTTTAACAATTTCGTAAGTGAAATTTTCTGATTGCAATTTAGCAGCTTTCAAGTTTTCCTTCAAGGAATCACCTTTTTCATTGGATCTAACAGTACCAACAACTTTATAACCTTTTTCAATCAATTGTTTGACTAAAGTTTGAGCAATAAAACCAGAAGCACCAGAAACGAAAACTGTAGTAGATGAAGACATTATAGTAGTTATATGAAGATATTTTTTAATTGATTATAAGAAAATTGTAATTATTGAAAGAAAGAAAGAAAGAAGAAAAAAGGAAGAAGAAGAAATTTAAATTAATTCCAATTGGAATTTGCTTCCCCTTTTATAGTGATTTCATTGCTCTTGAATCAAGGGATGGGAAATTCATTCTCCTCAATCAAGGGATGGGAAATTGTTGACGGGAAAGCCACAAAAAGGGATAAAAGTAACGACAAATTCTTTATGATGTTGTTAGAGTTCGCAGTTTAATAGAATCTTCCAGAACATTGAACCACGCCACAGCAATCTACAATAACTAGGGAAAAAAAAAACAAAAGAACTGCGGCGAGAAGTGTAAAGTAACTAAGTAAGTATTCGGAAGATTACTGTCTCCATTAGGAAAGTAACCGAACGGCTTTTTTTTCGGGTCTCGGTTTTTAATTACTAAGTGAATGAAATTCTCGGACAAAATCGTAATCACGAAAATGACGACGGATAAAACGAAGAGTTATCCTATTAACCGAAAAAATGGGTAAATGCCTTTTCAATTTTAAACCTTTGAAAACTAGAAATGAAATTTGCAAATCCTATTACAAATCATAAAGATGAATAGAGCTAGAGCTAGAAAGAATTCATGAAACTAATTTGGCGAGGCTTAACAATTGCGTGTAAAATTGAGTTACACAGTTTGGTTCAGACAACTTTTTCCACTGTGGCATTCTATGTTCATTGCTCAATCATCTTGATAAGCATTGATTCAACAATTGAGAGAAATTGAGTTGTAGTGTTCAGTGATGTAATTAAAAGGAAGAATCTGGAGGTGGCTTTTTTCTTTCTTTTTCTGCATGGAAATTGAGTGAAAAGGTGACAGAAAGCTTCAACCAAGTAAATTCCAAGGTGTATCCAAATTTCATTTATTGAAATATTTCCCACTCGATAATAGCATAACCCCTTACTGCTATAAACGGTTTTACTGTTAAAAAGGGACAGGTATTTTGTAATTATTTGTGTGATTGTTCTACATTTAATCTTTGCCCCTAGTTTCTGTTGGCAGCATCGCAAAACAGATTTCAATAACCCTAATTTTTGTATAATATTGGAGTAACAGAATTTGATGATACAATAGAGGTTGTAAGGTAGTATAGACAACCACAACCCTGTACAGGAATCTCTTAATCTTTCCTCCATTGTTTGTCTACTGAGTACCATTCATACCACCAGGGTAAGGTATATATATACTCTACTAGACGCCCTTGTCGTCTATTTCTAAGTAGGTTTTACATACTCAACTAAAAAATACAAGCTATTGACGTAGTTTAACTATTACAGAGGGCCTTTAAAGCCTATAAACAGTGGATATTCAATTACATGCTTGTAAAAGTGGGTCAACAAATACTTTTTTGAAAGAACATCCCGGAAAAAAAGACTTCAACTCAATCAAGCTTAACCAATTTATACTATTGGATTACTATAAAAGCTAAAGCTCCCCAAACCGTAACAGATTTACTACTGCTGCAAATCATTACAAATAATCTATTATGGATAATCTTTATACGTGGAACTCTTGCTATTGATGAAAAACGGGGACCCTAAAACGTGTCCAAACCAAAATTCAAACGAAACGAAATGAAAAATTTTTTTTTTTTTTCGCCCAATGAAAAATTTGAATTAAATTGAAAAAGGAAATTTCAATTGACCTTCTTTTTCCCTTTCTTTTCTTTCTTTTCTTTCTTCAATCAATTACAATTCAAATAATTAATTAATAATGTCCGACGAAAGAACTTTTATTGCTATCAAACCAGACGGTGTTCAAAGAGGTTTAATCTCATCTATCTTGGGTAGATTTGAACAAAGAGGTTTCAAATTAGTTGGTATTAAATTGGTTCAACCAACTGAATCTTTATTGAGAACTCATTATGAAGATTTACAATCTAAACCATTTTTCCCATCTTTATTATCTTATATGTTATCCGGTCCAGTCTTAGCTACTGTTTGGGAAGGTAAAGATGTTGTTAAACAAGGTAGAGCCATTTTGGGTGTTACTAACCCATTACAATCTGCTCCAGGTACCATCAGAGGTGATTTTGCCATTGATATGGGTAGAAACGTTTGTCATGGTTCTGATTCTGTTGAATCTGCTAACAAAGAAATTGACTTGTGGTTCAAGAAAGAAGAATTGGTTGAATATAAACCAGCTTTGTTCGGTTGGATCTACGAATAAATTAGTTAGATAGAGAGTTTTACTGTTCCTGTTTCAAATTATACATGATTTCACAGACAAATAAAAGCAGTGTCCACCAAGTTCCTTGTTTTTTTTTTATATAGTTGAAGTAAATTGAAGATGCTGAAATAGAGAAGAACTATTTATTATAAATATAATTATTCATTGCAAGACAAAAAGCTCAGCAAATATTTATGTATCCAATTGTAGAATTTAATTAATCCAACTACAAAATGTTGGTCTTAATAATTGAATTGAGTAATTGATAGTCCAAAGCCAGCAAGCCAGAGAATTGTTGAAGAAAGAATAAGAATAAATTTTGGGTGTCGCAGAATCAACGGCCCAAAATTTGAAGTTTTGGTTTCCGAAAAAAACGAGTATCTGAACAAAACAAAACAAAACAAACCAAGCAATTGATTAGCAAATCACAAAGAATGGCATCAATCGAACAAGACGATCTTTTTAATGTTCAAGACGATGAAGAGGAAGATATTGAAGAAGAAGAAGAAGAAGACGAAGATGTTGAGGATCAAGTAGAAATAGAAGAAGTGGGGGAGAATGTGGATGCCCTGCAACAAGAAGAACAGGAAGAAGAAGACGATTCTCAAATGGATATTGATACCGAAGATCAACAACAACAAGAGGAGGAAGATGAGGAGGAAGATGAAGATGAGGAAGATAATGAGGAGGAGGAGAATGAAGAAGAAGAAGGCGATGAAGATGAAGAAATGGCAGATGAAGATGGCGAAAATGAAGACGAGGAAGGTGAGGAAGAAGAAGAAGAAGAAGAAGAAGAAGATACGAGCAATAAAAAGGATAACAAAGATATTGAAGCTACTACAAAACCTAGTCTAGAAAAGAAATCCAATGATGAAGAAAAAACTGAAACCAAATCAACTCCTGAACTGCAATTGCCCTCGGCTGCCATTGATGAATCCAAGGACAATGATGGTGATATTTTCTTAGGTGACGATACTACAAAACAATCTGACATTCCAACCCCCAAAGATTCAAATGTTGACAATTCTACATCTAGAGAAGGAGAATTACCAGACGACTCAAACAAGAAGAATAAGGATAAACCAATTGAACAACCAAGAAATGAAAAGGGCCAAGAATCAGAAAATACCAAACTTGAAGAATCAAAAGATAAAGAACCTTTAATAGAAGACGGCCCCAAAGATCAAATACAGGAAGATTTAGATACAAATTTATCATTTCGAGAACAAATCATACGCAAAGCCCAAAGAGCCACCGAATTTGATATTATACCTCAAGTTGCCATACCGTATGCTAATCAATGTCATACTTTAGCATTCACAAAGGGACCCAAATGGATATTAACCGGAGGTGAAGATGGTTTCATACGTAAATATGATTTCATTGCTTCAATTCAAGGGAAATCTCCATTAACAATGGCACAAAAACATAATTTATTTTCCGATTCATTAACTAATGCTGGAGTAATATGTTCATATTGGGAAAATGAACAACCATTAACTAGAAAACAATTAATGAATCAAAATTCAAAACTAAAAGATAGTGATTTTTCCACGGGGTCAGTTAGTTATGAACCAAAAATTAATCCGGTATATGCTTTAGATGCGGAAAAAAATGGGTATTGGTGTTTATCGGGATTATTATCAGGTGGGATATCTTTATATACTATGAGATATAATGAAGGTGCAATTCATTATTATTTCCACCAAGGTAGTAAAGAAAATAAATCACGAGGTCATACTGATGCTATATCAGTGATAAAATTAAATCAAGAGCAAGATAAATTTTTATCTGGATCATGGGATAAAACTATCAGACAATGGGATTTAAATACTGGGAGAACTGTATTGGAATATACTGGGAATTCTGGTCAAATATCAAATATTGAATTTAGACCTGATGGATTAAGTGATGTTACGTTTGTTGTTTCAGAAGAAGAGGAAGAGAAAGAGGAAGAAGTACAGAAGAAAGAGAAATTGAATAATAAATCTGGGGAAAATTTGGTCAATTCAAATGATGATATAGATTCATTATTTGGTGATAGTGATAAAGATGAAGAAATGACAGATGCAAACAAAAAAGACGAACGGTTAGAAGAAGAGACTAGGAAAGTTGTTGAATCAATTGATAAACCAAAATCCAATAATGGAGCCACCAACAAAACCCATTTAAATTCTAATATATTCATGTCTTCGAGTATAGATGGAACCATCAATATTTGGGATATTCGAACAAGCTCACCCGTGATAAGATTAGGAGTATCTGAAGGGACGCCACCATGGTGTATGTCACTGACATGGTCCAATAATGGAGATTTTATATATGCTGGTCGAAGAAATGGGACCGTTGAAGAAATATCGATTAAAATGCCTCATAAACGAAGTAATGTGGGTCATCATCGAGATACCATGATACCTAATATATCCAAATTATTACAATTTCCTAAAATTAGTGGTCCTGTAAGTGCTATATCTACTATGCCAAATGATGATTTTTTACTTTGTGGATCAAATGATAATATTCGATTATATAATTTGAAATTATATGATGAATTAAATAATGTTTCTATAAATTCTAAAAAGCAAGCAACACCATTTTTAATTGTTCCTGGTCATCATGGTGGAATGTTATCACAATTATATGTTGATGAAACTGGAAGATTTATGGTTAGTGCTAGTGGATATCGTGGTTGGGGTCATGGGAATTATACAGATACTGTATTGATTTATGAAATTGATTTCCAATAAAATTGGTATCAAAACATTAATTTTATAATAGAGACATACAGACAGACACACAGACGATAAAACAAAACTTTGTAGGATTATTGTAATATATATATATATATATAGCATGTTTTATTGCTTGAAATTACAAATACATTTAATAACAATACATTCAATAAATAAATACATATAACAAGGTGGTGCCACTTACGTAGAATTTAAAAAACTAAATAATCACCCACCCACATCACATATATATATATATAAACATCCATTTCATCTTTTCTTTTTCTTGTTTTGTTTCTCTCTTTATCAATTAATCAATTAAATCCATAAATTGTATTTCTAATATTTCCATTACCAATATTTCCCAAAAAATTCCCCATATTTGGAATACTGGAAGATTCTATTAATCCATTAAAACTTTCTTCTAAATCATTAATGAATGTTGTACCAATTGTACTCAATGTAAATAATGGTTCATATTGTAAAAATTGTTTTAATGGATTAATTATCATTGTTGTTAAAAAATTACTACCAGTATTATTATTATTGTTATTCGATTTGATGAGAAGAAAATGTAAAATGACACCAATGAATCCAATGGTAATACTAATTTTATAAATATTACTATTATTATTTAATAATAATGATAAAACCCAATTCTTATCTCTAATAACTTTCTCATCATTGTCGTTATTATCTGTGTTAGTAGTGGTGGAATGGTTAACCCCTTGAGCTTCTTCAGTTGTACCACTCACTTCATTATTATGGAAGAATTTTCTGAATAATAAAGTTGATTTAATTCTATGAATTGATGAAGATGTAATTGAATTGGCTAATGTTAATGATGATGATAACAGATTTTCACTGGAGGAGGAGGAAGGCAATTCTTCATCATCATCGTCGTATTGTATTGATTGTATTGATTGTGATAATTCTTCCTCTTCTTCTTGTTTCGCTAGTAGTTGTTGAAAAATTCTTTCTTCTTCTATCAGTTCATCATTTATTTGTCTTGATATTTGTTCATCTTGTCTCGCTATTAGAATCAGTAATTCATTAACAACTTCTGTTTCTGTTTCTGTTTCTGTTTCTTGCTTTTGTGATGTTAAATATCTATATTGATTGAATTTCTGTAATCTCAAATCTTCATCTTCCTCAACTAACTTCGATGTATTACACAATACTGAATCAACATTATATTGTTTAAACCATTTATTCCAAGTAGTTTCATTATTAGTCAATTCATCTATGGGGAACATTTCAAGTAATTCTTTTGATTTATTTAGTATAGTGACTAATTGAGAATCAGTTAATCCATCAAATAAATTACTTGATGATATAGTGCTATGAACTATATCGGGATCAATACCACTAAAATCAACATCCTCAGTATTCAGTATATTCAATGTTTGCCAAATTTTGGATTTAAAAGTTATTAGACTGGCCACATAAATATACATATTGATTAACACTGAATTATAACTTAAACTGAAATCCCATAATGTTAATATTTGTGATAAATTAGTTAAATCATGTGAATATATCGTTAAAATTGATGATAATGCTTGATAAAATTTATAATCATAATTTAATCCTTGAGATTGAATAGATGAATTTGAAGTTTGTTTAATTAATTGAAATAATTGATTATCAACAATTTCTAAAATTGTGGGGATTAATCGTAAATGGTTGATTGATAAATTAATATCACTAATTAAATAATCTCGTAAATGATAAATCGCTAAATTTTCCAACATTTTAAATGCCAATTCTTCATCAATTTGATAATCATTGGAGTCTTCATATGTATTATTGGATCCGTTGATTGTATTACTACTACTACTACTGTTGTTGTTGTTGTT
>OBUW01000267.1_pt1 | contig 35812 bp, 13 predicted proteins | sample 1475761 | NCBI WGS metagenome assembly OBUW01 (sample SAMEA2579908, study PRJEB22360) | human gut metagenome | biome: human gut; feature: human-associated habitat; material: faeces | place: Denmark | collected 2008/2010
AAAAAAAAAAACAACTATTTATCAGCATTGCCACAACCTACTTGTTACCAGATACTAATAAAATTCCACTAAACACCCCGGCATAAGTCCAAACTTATCCCAAACTGAATCTTCACACATGGTAGCAACTACCACCACTACTCCATAAAATCTGATAACATTCGCACGACTTTCTTGGAAAGAGAGAAACATTGCGATTTTCAAAGATGTCGGAAATACCTTTTGATAATCAAACAACAATATGGAGGAAATTTTTGCCCTTAGAAAGTTTCCAACTAAAATTAATAACGCCACCTCCACCACCACCACTATTACAAATTATATAGACTGATATAAACTTATAAAACAATACACTTAAGCATGTCGGGGGTGTCTGATTTTTTATCCAAAGGTATAGATCTTGTACAAAAAGCTATTGATGCTGATACGGCCACTCGGTATGAAGAAGCCTATAAATTGTATTATAATGGATTGGATTATTTAATGTTAGCAATAAAATATGAGAAGAATCCTAAATCCAAAGAATTAGTCAAGAGCAAATTCACTGAATATTTAACTCGAGCAGAACAATTAAAAGATCATTTAGAAAAGCAAGCACAAAACAAATCAACGGCAGAAAGTTCTGTGAATGGATCAACCAAGGCGAAAAAGTCTAATGGTGATAGCAATGGAAGTGGTGATGATAATGATGATGCTGACACGAAGAAATTACGTGGGGCATTAGCTGGAGCTATTCTTCTGGAAAAACCTAATGTCAAATGGTCAGATATTGCTGGATTGGACGCTGCTAAGGAAGCATTAAAAGAAGCAGTTATATTACCCGTGAAATTCCCGCAATTATTTGTTGGTAATAGAAAACCAACTTCAGGTATATTATTATATGGACCACCAGGGACAGGTAAATCTTATTTGGCGAAAGCAGTAGCCACGGAAGCTAATTCGACATTTTTCAGTGTATCATCATCAGATTTAGTATCTAAATGGATGGGGGAATCAGAAAGATTAGTGAAACAATTATTTACTATGGCAAGAGAAAACAAACCCTCAATTATATTTATTGATGAAGTCGATGCACTTTGTGGACCTCGAGGAGAAGGTGAAAGTGAAGCTTCTAGAAGAATAAAAACCGAATTATTAGTACAAATGAATGGGGTGGGTAATGATTCTCAAGGTGTGTTAGTTTTGGGGGCAACCAATATCCCATGGCAATTGGATGCTGCCGTTAGAAGAAGATTTGAACGAAGAATTTATATTGCCTTACCGGATGTCGAAGCAAGAACAAGAATGTTTGAAATAAATATTGGTGACGTGCCCTGTGAATGTACCCCACATGATTATAGAACATTAGCAGAAATGACCGATGGATATTCCGGCCACGATGTTGCGGTAGTGGTAAGAGATGCATTAATGCAACCAATTCGTAAAATACAACAAGCGACCCATTTCAAACCAGTTATTGATGAGACTGATGGGAAAGAAAAATTAACACCTTGTTCTCCTGGTGATGAAGGTGCTAGAGAAATGAATTGGATGGATCTTGCCACTGATGAATTGAAAGAACCTCCATTGACAATCAAAGATTTTATAAAGGCCATTAAAAATAATCGACCAACAGTTAATGAAGCAGATATTGCTCAACATGTTAAATTCACAGAAGATTTCGGTCAAGAAGGTAATTAAAAGAGGGGCCAATGAATAAAATATATTCAAGAAATATTCATTTCTATAGTAGTCTCTTTTAAAACAACGTTACACTTCTTTTTGCATTAATAATATACAAGATTTTCTTTTCTAAACAAGTACTATTACAATTGAAACAAACCATTGTACTATTGTTTCATCTTTGTCTATATGATACGTCTTCGCTATCAATTCTCATTGGTGATCTCGATCTATCTCTTTTAGATTGTTTCAATTTATCAGCAAACAAGTCTTCTTCATCATCATCACCCCCGACAACAATGTTTCTATTATTACTTCTACTTTGTCTTTCTTCCTTTAATTTATCAGCAAACAAATCTTCCTGATCATCGTCATTACCCTCATTCTTTCTTCTAGATCTATAACCAGTAGGATATTTATTTCTTCTTTGTGGATTAAGATGTTTCCGTGGTCGTCTTTCTGGTTCCCCATGAATCAAATAATATCGAGAATATTGTGATGCATTTTTAACTTTTCTATCCAGTTGAAATGATTGACGTATAATCAATTCCACAAACACTTCATCTTCTTCCATATCACCAGTACTAGCACCAACGCCATTGACATCACCACTATCCAGTTCTTCAGTCTTGACTTCATTGTTGTCAGTATTCTTACTTTCATTTGCCAACTTCAATCGATTAGCTAAATTTTGATGTTTTTTGAAATCAATTATTGGATTATATGATTTTCCTTTCCGTTCAATTATACTTTGTTCAATATATTCTTGTGTGCCCAATTTTTCCAATATTGGTGATTCACTGATCTTTTGTAATCCTTTATAACAATCATCAATAGTTTTAAAAGCAATGTTTACCGAACTATCATCAATCCATTCAATTTTAAATTCAATCAGTTGATCAAATGGAACTAATTCATATTTTAATTCATTAGTTTCAGGGTTTATTATCGTGGTGGTATAATTAATATAATAATCAACATAATTTTGAATATCATTAGTGGATAAATTATCAACACCAGTGATTTTAATGGCTTCTGGACGAATGGTTTCAATTGTGCCTTGCGCAGTAGTGATTTCTATTGATTGTTGTTGTAATTGTTTTAAATTTTCTGATTCATCTTCTAAAGATTTTACTAAGAATCCTCCATATGGTGCAACTTCTGGTTCAGTCATTATAAGTATGTGTGTATGTATGTATAAGAATTGTTTTAAATCTTTGGGAGGTTGTTGGAGGTTGTTGGTATTTTTTTTTTTCATCAATTTCAATTCTCCATTTGTTATGGGAAAATTTGTGCGTTGATGGTTTTACTGACACTAGAGAAGAGTTAAGAGTTGAACAAGACCGCACGGCAGTGAGACAATCAACCTTTAAGTGACGATTGGGTAACCAAAAATTCAAGATATCAAACCTTTTTATTTGAAAGATGGTTTTCGTAGTTTCACTCTATCGTTGTTGTTGATTATTTGGGCTTATGTATTGCAAAGGAACTTGAAACTTATTAAACCACAAAACTTAGCAAAATAAGTACAAATTTGGAAGTTGGTCAACTACAAGGCATAAAAGACTATTCAACATTAGTTGCTGTTTCAATATTTGAACTTTGTTGTTTCTATAATACAATTAATCATATATAATTATGGCTTGAGGAAAGATGAAACTAGTATAAGAAATACCCCAAGGCTTGTTTAACTGTAGGTATCTATTGCTTTAAACCCGCCCCTCAACTAAACACATTTGTCCAGCACTACCCACAAGCTTTAGTATTTGTCATGACTGGACATTCTCTTTCATGAAATATATTTATTCTTTATCAATTTCAATATCTTCATTATTCGTAGCTTTCTCCTCTTCTTCCACACTTTCTTTGTCTATCTTTCCATTTTTATCACCATTTTCTATAGGCTTCGAATCTACCGGCTGTTGTTGTTCCTTATATTCACGAATAAATAATACATTATTACATCTAATGAAAATTTCTCCAATTAATTCCTCTTTAGTGGCATCTGTGTCTGTACTTTCCAGTATTATTTCATAAGTTTGATCTAATTGTAGATTCATATAATTATCAATCGATACTAATGTACCTTTATATTGAGTTTTATTCCATTTTAATCGAACAATAATAGTTTTACCTATTAATGATTTTAAAAATGGTGTTGGATTAATTGGTTGAAACTGTTACCGAAAGTACTTGTTAGTATATATTTCAAAGAGTTATTGAAAAGTAATATTGGTACTGATATACATACATTTGACATGATTGGGATAGAGGAGTTGGTTGATTGGTTGATTGGTTGATTAATAGCTGATGCCTGATGGAATGGAGTGGGTGTGTAAAAATGTAAAGAATTTTTTTTCTTCACTCGTTTTTCGTGTTGGGGTTTTTGTTAAATAAACGTAATTGAAAAATCAACAACAAACCCTTCAAAACACAGTTCACCAAGAAGTTCCAACACCACCACTACCGGCCCCTTCCTAAAAATCAAGGGAATCATGTTACAAATAGATAAGCAAACACGTCGAGTATTTATAATTGGGGGATTAATTCGATTTTTATTACCAACAATAATTTTCCCCCAATTAACATCAATATTAGATTCATCAATATTATTATCAACACCAATAACTAGTTTTAAATCAATTCAAGAATCAATTTTTTATTTTCTTCATAATATTGAATTATATAATGGTGGGGTTAATCATACACCACCGATTTTAATAGTTTTATTATCATTTTTAGGTAATATCAACACTAGTGTTAATGGATGGAATAAAATTGGGTATGATTTATTATATACTGTGATTGATTTGATAATTGCTTATAAAATCATCATTATTAATCGATGGTATAATAATTATCGACAACAAAAGAGAAACACCAACAATAAGAAGAAAGAAGGAGTAGAAGAAGAGGAAGAGGAGGAGGGGACTTCTGGGAAATTCGATGATTACTTGATTGGTTGTTTTTATTTATTTAATCCATTGATTATTTTAACTAATTTAAGTCATTCCAGTATTATATTCAGTTGGATTTTTATTATGGAAAGTATTATACAAATTGTTCAATATGAAAACATTGCTAGATCTATGATCTCCTTAGCTATTGCTAGTTATCTTTCTTTTAGTCCCATTTATTTATTACCTAGTATATTAGCATTAGGACATGTCATTATTAGAGATAAAGCTATCTCGGCCAAGCAACAACAAGAAAAGAAAGAGGGGGAGGAGGACAAGGAGCAAACTAATGTGAAAGATTTGATTGTTAAATTATATGTTGAAGGATTAGCCATTTTCATAATTTGCGTGATATTATTAATTATGATCTCATTCATTATCACTGCAAGTTGGCAATTTTTAGATAATGCATATTTAACCATTATATTATTCAAAAACCCAATACCTAATATTGGATTATGGTGGTATATATTCATTGAAATGTTTGAAAATTATACATCATTTTATTTAATTGTTTTCAATGTTTACACTTGGATTTTCATATTACCATTCACAATTCGATTTTTCCAATACAAAAACAACAAAATTACATCTTTACTTGGTGATTCATTTTTAGCAGTGATTTTATGTCTTTGTTGGATTTCATTTATTAAACCATATCCTATTCTTGGTGATTTAGGCATAGTATTATCATTATTACCGATTTTAAATGATACTATTGTTCAATATTGTAAATTAAAATATATCACTGGGATGACATTAATTATTGGATTATTATTGGCACCAATATTTTATTATATTTGGATTGTTTTAGGTACTGGTAATGCTAATTTCTTTTATAGTATTACTTTGATTTGGGGTGCTATACATGGATTGATTTTAATGGATTTGATTTGGACAAAATTAACATTGGATTATTATAATGATAATGGAATTGATATTAATGGAGAAGGTGGTAGTCTTGGTCTTAGTTTAGCTCAAATATAGTGTCTTCCCCAAAACCCTTATAACAAGTGGCAATATATTCTTGAAGCCAGAAATATTAAAATGGTGGACCATAGAAGGTTAAGAAACTGTGTATCCATTACATTATATAAGGATAGATATCATTAAATAATTAGCACCACTTTTTTTACTTTCATTTGTAGCAGCCTCTTGTGAATATTGACTTCGTGTTATATATGACTTATCCAAGGGCATTTATGTGTAGAAGTGTAGGTTTAATAACATTTAACAGTAATTGAACCCTCATCTGTAAATAAAATGCAGAGTTTCATTTGAGAATCAACTACAGTTACCTGACTACAATTATTACATAGCTTTCTTGATATCTGCAAATGTATGAATGTCAATAATAGTAGTATGAGTATTGCTACTCAAGCTATATGACCACATCGTTTGTTACAACTACCACTTTTTCTTTTTCTCAATCATACCACTAATAAATCCTGCAATACCTTCTATCTTAGCTAGTTAGGCGAAAAGTATATATATTCATATATCTATACATATATGGATTATGAGAAACCTGGAGTTAATATGCAAGTTACGGACAAAAATAAAAAACAATAGCGGGGCTGTTACTACACCATCAATAGACCAAAAAACCCATGATTACCCCACTTGGTTAAGAAGCACCCACCCAAGATGTAGATTCTAAATTTTTTTTCACATTGCCCTATTCCTGTTATGTATATATATCCGTTCATCCATTAAATTCATCATCTCCGAAAGAAAAAAACTCGAAAATTGACCAGACGATAAATATAATGTTTAAACCCTCAAACGTACTGAATTGATTAATATTCTTGGTGGTTTGAAAAGTCCGAGGTATAACTTTTGATATGTCAACCACATTGGAAAATCAGTAGTATGGATAGATTTCTGGTTTTTTTTCAAAGTATTGTTTAGTAGTCGTACACTCTACAGTTCAAGTATTTGATCAATTGTGTTTTTACAATGAGAAGAGTCAAAAACCCATGCAAGGATGAATAAATCACATACACAACAGATTGAAGACAAAGAATAAGAGCAGGTGTAAGCCATGTTAATCATTAACCAATATTCTTGCCCAAAATCATGCGTAGAACAATATATACGCTATTATGCCTTACTTTCTTTCTTTGGCATTTCGAGATAATAGAAATCGAAGTAAAGTAAAAATATAAGAACAAGCACCACCTCTCCACCACCTCTCCTCATTCAATCAATAGCAAGCATTCATCGGAGAAAAATAGTCTTCTATCTTATCTATTAAATTCATGTGATTCAGTATTTAAAATTCTTCGAAAGGCATTTTTTTGTTTCAATTGAAACAAGGCTTTTGCTAAAGAAAAACAATAAAGCGACATTTACCGTTATTGTTTGACAACACTACTAACATACCGAGCTAGTAAACTAAAACAAACTTAGAGTCATTTTCCTCCACAATGTGAAAAATAGAAGCAATACTGTGGTGGGGCACAAGGCGGGGTTGACAGTGTGGTAGTAGTAGTGCGCCTAGGTTGGATTGGCTGTAGCAAATAACGCGTGAGGGCCTATAGTATGTGTGTATGTGATATCGTTTATTTTCCGACAACAACAATAAACTCAATTGAAAATTTATCAACTCCGAGGCATTACAGAAGTTATGTTATATTGATAGTATATGCACCTGCTATAATCCTACAGAAACTAATGTTAATTCTGTGTTTATCATTAATAAAGGGACGAATAAAATGCTATTAGTTAGTTTGTATGGTCTGTTGTCTCGGACCAAGACATCGACGAAAAAAAAATATTAATAGCACAAACCAAATTGAGTCACATCGGATTAAAGGATCTTTCGTCTGGAAAAATAAATCTCAAGTTGTGGATATGCACAATGGGGTAAATTAAAAACTCCGAAGAAAAAAAGAATGTTGATAGGCTGAGATGATTTTGTTTGAGATATTATTAAACTAATTACCTACCTAACAACCAACCAATATCGACAAGAAACAAGAAACAAGAAAGAGGAGAAGAAGAAGAGTTGAAAATAACAATAAGAAGTTTTGAATTCAAGCTTTCTATTGTTAGTGACCATCCCCTCTCTTTTTGCTTTCTTGTTGGTTTTTGATTTATTAAGTTTAAAGTGATAAAGAAAGTTGGTGTGAATGTGGATTTCTCGACTCCGCTTTTGTTAGTTATTCTTCTTGTAAAACAAATAACTAATCAAAGTTTTAGTTCTGGCCCTATAGTGTAGTTGATTTCAAAGCAAAATCTTGAAATTGTGAGTCCTTTTTTTATTGATTACCCGAGGCATCAAATTTTGCTCTCATTTCATTCTTTTAAGTTCTTGATTTTACCCCTCCTTCTTCTTCATTTTTGAACTCATTGCAAGAAAGAGACTTGGACTAGTACTATTACTCTTTGTATATTTAACACTTTGATTCCAGTTATAATAATAATCACAAGAAAAATCAACTGTAAAAGAGAAACTGCCTTGCGCTATAAATATCGAAAAAAATAACAGTATCTAAAATCACGGAGCCGATAAAATAAAAAACTACCAACCAACCAGTCAAATTAAAAGTACAAAATAGCCTTCTTTAGGTTTTCCCTTTTTTCCTTTAGTAGTAGTATATAATAAATAGTTTAATTTTAAAGTCCGCCTTGCCCCAGTTGAAGAAGAAATGTCTCGAGAGGGTAACAACAACAACAATAGAATATGGAGTTTAAGGTTTAGTTAAAATTCTTGTTTTTTCTTTTATCTCGAGAGAAATAGAGTATACGGTATTTATATGGATTGGTGGAAAGGTTATGATTGGTGGTATTCGTTTACTCTTACTCTAGAATTGGGAAAAAAGTAAAAAGTGGGACAATTTTTTATAAAAGAAAGAAAGAGATGTGAATAAGACAAAAGGCAAAACCAGAAAAAACTCCGTTCTCCGATAATTGCATATATTGGGAGTCAAGAATATTTTACACTTGACTTATATTAACTCTCGTTGCAGAGATGGTTGAACAAACAACAACCGAGCTAAGTTTTGAATAAGTAAATAGGTAGCGATATTACCAGTACTAGTGTAAATTATAACCTGATAATAACTTAACAACAACAACAACAACTGCAATACATCTATTTTGTCACATTCATTATTTCAAATCAGAAGATTTTTATTGTCCCCTTTGTTTCACGCACCCCCCCCTCATCTCACCACTACCACCACCTCCAAAACCATTATCGTCATCATCATCATCGTAAGATATTTATGAACACACACAAAAGAGTAAGTACTCTTTGTTTGTTATTAGAAAAGCTTTATAACGCGTAGGACAGGGCAGGGCAGGTTGATTTCAAAAAGAATCACTCTTCCAAACCTCTTTCTATCAAATTTCAGAGCAATATAAAATCACAGTAAAAAATGGAAATAGCTGGCGAAAAAGGGCGAGGAAGAGTCATCCGAAATATGCAAGTTGTAAAGAAAGAAGAAGATGATTAATCTATCAATATGGCTCACATATAAACAATATTTGTGTAATTTATGCCAATAAGAGATTAACTAACTAACTAAGCAAGAAGAGCATACGCCCCGAAAAAAAAAAAATAAACAAATTGATTCCGGTTTTTTCCTATTCACAAGAGCTTTAAGCAACGACATTTTTCCTCTTTTTTTTTTTACATTACATACTTTGTGAAGTTAATTATTATCCGAGGTGTATTAATGCCATACGTAAAAAATATATATACATATTTCTTGTTTATTTATTTAATTTACCCTTGCATAAATGGGTTTAGTTTACTATTGGTTTGGTTGATTTAAAGACTCGGAAATTGAACCGAGTAATATAAAAAAAAAAGCAACCACAATAAACGAAAATGCCCAAGAATTGGAGAACAAAAAAACTCCGAAGAAAGCTGAGTGTTGAATTTTATCTATTTCCCTCCACATTTACACACAAAATTACTTAGTTTGTGATACAATAAGCAATCACTACAACAGTAATGAAAGAGGAGTAAGACTACTACTATATAGCAATATATGAAAACCAAGTAATATAGAACACATCTACTAATGAAGTAATAAATTTGAGGAGAAAATGATTGAGAAAACTTTTCTTGTTGTTGACTCTTTGGGTTAATCTGTCACAAGAGAAGTTTATACTCAAACAAAAAATGAGGAGAAAGGAAATCGAAAATCCGAGATAATTATATGCAGTACATCCGAAACAAGGACTACAACAACAACAACGATGATGATGATGATGACGATGATGATGAGACTGTGATTCAAAGGAAATGTCTCACATGCGACATTTCCCCTCAAAAGTGAAAAACAAAGAGAAGAAAAAATTTTCAATTTTGCAACAATTTGTCTTGTGTGAAAGAGTTGGGTGGTTAATATCGGGAAAGTCTTCTTAGTTAAAGTTTAAACTCCATTACTTACTTACTTACTTACTTACAATAGAAGACTATTTTTTTTATCCCGAGCATATATTCCTAACCATATTTCACATATATATATATATACTTCTACAAATCTTCTTCTTTCCTCTTTCTTACTTCTCTTAATTTTTTTTTATTTTCCTATTTTCTATTTCTTATTTCTTTTTCATTCAATATAGATTATACTCATTATTATTATTTATTCACCATGTCTGACTTATTATCTTATTCCATTATGAATAACACTTCCAAATATCATCATTCAAATCATACTAAAACTGTATTACCACCAATATCATCTATTACTAGTCAATTACCTCCACTAGTACCATCTAGTAATACCACTCTTGCATCTCCATTTGGAACCCCAAACAACAACAACATCAATTTACCTGCATTAAATCAATATTATGATAGATCATACACTACTACTAATACTAATACTACTTATACCAATGGCTTAACAACTCCTTCTCCACCTCCATTAAAGTATTCTTATAGTAACAATAATCTTACTGAAGCTAATTTATCTAAATTTGAAACATCAAGAAATAGTCATGGATTAGGTTTATTAAGTTCTGCCGTATTATATCAACAACAAACAAACAACTTATCATTAGCCACTCCTCCACCTTCATTAACTTCAAGAACTTCTTCTATTTCTTCTAGTTCTACTCCATCATCTCCATATATGAATGATGGAACTGTTACAAAGCCATCAATTGAACAACCAACCATTTCCGAACCCACTCCAATCACAACCACAACCACAACAACCACTACCAAATCTCAAGTTCAAAATAAAAGAAGACAAAGATTGGGTCCATCATGTGATTCATGTCGAGTTCGTAAAGTTAAATGTGATGCAGAAATCCAAGTCATTAATGAAGATGCTATTACTACTGAATATTCATTTATATCATCGTCAGAAATTGATGAAATTAAATCCGGTAAAAGAGTATTATTATCTAGTGGTAGTTTATTAACTTCCAACAACAATAACAATAATGCTAAACCAACGAAAATTGAGTTGATATTTAGTCATGGGAAATTCATTAAATTTAAAAGTTGTCAAAATTGTACTTGTAAATTAAATGTTGATTGTTGTTTTAAAAATGGTTATACTAAAGAAGATATTTTACTTAATAAAAAATTGAAAAATTCTCAATCCACTGCTAGTGGTACCACTATTACAACCAACTGTTCTAGTATCAGTAATATTACTACTACTACTACTACTACTACTGGTGGTGCTAAAAAAATTATGAAAAAGAAATTACAAAAACATTAGAGTTAGAGTTAAAGTTAGAGGGTTTTGTTTTTTCAATTTTTGCATTTATTATATATACATATTCATATTTGGTTTCAATTCTTTTTGTTAATTTTCCAAAATAGAGAAAAGTTTTCTTTCTTTAAGAGAAATATGGCTTGAGGTTTTTTTATTTGGGTTGATGGTTTCTTTATTTATATTTTGCTTTAGAGAGGTATATCTTTCCAGCTGGAACTGGAACATTTTAAGCTTGTTCGATATAGAATCATTTCTTTGCATTTTGTATTTTTCTACACATTTATATATATATCTATAAAAAAACTGTTACTATTACTATTAATAATACATTGATTTACTTGTTTGTATATAAATATATTATAATACATTAATGATTTTTTTGTTAAATTAACAATCTTGTAAGAGAGTTTCAAATTCTATTAGTTACTTGAACATATATCGAAGGGCCAATTCGATCATGACTCACATATAAGAAAGAGACTATAATGCCGGTATGAAACGATTATTAAACTGGTAAAAGCTGGTCATATGAGTGAGTGTATAAACAGGAGAGAGACATTTGAGTCATTATTATTATCTTATCACCGCAAACCAATCCCCAACCAACCCCAATGATAGTTTTACAAAGAAAGCTGTTCTTGAAGACTAGCCGTGGAAATCTCCATCACCACCACCACAATAGTAACTGCCACAACAGTCGCCGCGGGAAAAAAAAAAAGAAATGAAATATACAGGAAAAGACCGTTTTATGCGTTAAATGTGTGGTGGAGTTGTTGGTAGTGGTGCTACGCGATAAGAAAGTAAAAAAACTGTGTATGGGGTGGTTTTAAACCCCGCCCACCACCAACAGCCACGAACTCCGCCAAATTTTCCCCTCCTTGTCGCTACTTCTCCTCTTCTTCCTCTTCTCCATTTGCTTTACGTTTGCTTATCTATCTATCTATCTACTTGTCCTTCTCCTCCCCCGCTCAAAAGGAACAAAATGATAATAATACTTCAAATAAACATTATAATCATTATCATATTTTCTTACAAAATTTCTATAATATTGAACTTATATATTTTCTTCAAATTTTTATGTTATTCCTATTGTTGCTATATATATTATAATATGCATTTTAATCTATAGGAGGAAAACCATCTTTCATTTGTATGTAGGGTGGGGATGGGGGTTTCCACAATTTATTTCTCCATAACATTCACATATCCACGACGTTTAGGTTTATTTCTTCTACTTCCTCCTGGTGTAGCACCGCCACCAACACCTCTTGATCTACCATTTGGTGGTGGATTATTATCTGTTAGTGATAATAAATCATCTAATCCAGAAGCTGTAGCTAAACTACTCTTTGGTCTATTTATTGATGGTGTTGGTTTAGTAGTATCTTTACTCATTCTTGATGGTGGAGCTGATGCTGGAATAGGAGTTGATATTCCCCCTGTTGTAGTCGTAGACAAATCACCTCCTGGAATTGGAGTTGGATTAGGTGTAACCATTGATGGTGGTCCACTACTATTATTGCTGTTTGTAGTAGTTGAGACAGGATTGGGTTTTTTCTTCATTGATGGAGGTGGTGGAGGTGGAAGATTAGCTTGTAATTGTTCTTCTAACGGTTTACTTTTATCTATCCAACGTTTCAATTTTTCATCATAAACAAAAGTATTCTTTTGTCCTAAATGAGCTTTATAAACTTTAGCATCATTATCTTGTTTCTTATTATTACCACCACCACCGAATAAGCTAAAGAATTTGCCACCACCACCACCGCCACTATTGTTGTTATTCTTGGCTGCAGCTTTTTGTTGTTGTTGTTGCTGTTGTTGTTCCTGCTGTCTTTTCAATTCTTGTGCTTGTGCCTCTTTTTCTTTTTGTTTCTGTTGCTTAACTTGTTCATCTTCATCATCTTCATCATCTTCTTCCATAATAGGAATATAATCACCAACTGTATCATCAGCAATTGCATATTGTTGATATAATACACTTTGTGATTCTGATAATCTTGAAGAAAATAATCCTCTAGTATGACCACCAAATATAGAATTTGGTCGAGTAGTTTCATCAGGTGATCCTGGTATAGGAAATCCATCGAATGCTCCACCAGTCCCAGTAACAGTTCCGGCTCCAGTTCCAGTGACACTAATAGTACTGAGATTTGATAATTTCATATTTGCAGAACCTTGATTTAAAATCAAAGGTGTCAGAGTAACTGATCCAGGTCCATTAGTTGCAACAGTTGGTCCCATTGGTGACAGTCCATATGGTTTATTTACCATATTATTATTGTAAGTTGTTAATGTATCAGCTGCTAAACTATTTTCATCAAAACTATCATCAATATTGGCGACATTTTTAGTTGGAACTCTTTCTGGAACCGCCAATTGTGGTTGTAATGGATGTGGAGCAGGGGCAGATGCAACTGCAGTCTGATCAAATTGTGACGGTTGCTTGAGTAGAGGACTAGACTCATTTTGATAGCCACCATAGGAAAACATACTAATGGAATCTTCATTACCAGTATTATTAGTAGCAGAAGGTGGTGAAACATCAATAGTTGGTTGTTTATTACCAACTCCTGGTGGTGGTCCATATCTGTTAGTTCTTGATCCCGATTTTCTCATACTTGGTTTCCCACCAAGTGTTTGCCCCACAGCTGACGGTGCATTACTGGTAGCACCAATATCTGTAGATGGAGCATATGGATTAGATCTAGAAGATTTTGTTTTTCTAGGAGGTGCAACTGGAGCAACTGGTGGAGGTGGTGGAGCAGCTGCCACATTACCTGATTCGTCCGTTTCTTCTTCTGGTTCCTGTGAAGCTTCTGGTATCTTAGCACTATCCAATGCTACATCATTTGAAATGTCTTTACTAATTTCTGCTTCACTGGACTGTGGTTGTTGTAATCCTCTTAATTCTGGAGATTCAGTTATAGTTTCAGGTTGATCATGATGATAGTGACCCCCAAATCCATAACCTTCTTCATTTCTATTCACTTCACTTGTAGCTGTTTTCCCTGTTTGTCCAGTGGATGGTGGTAAAATATTCTCTTGTTCTCCTAAACCAACTGCTGCAATACTATCTCCAGAAATTACACTTGAAATAGAAGGTTGTTTCCCATGAGTCTGTCGACCAAGTGGTATTTGACTAGGAATAGAACCCACTGACGTAGTAGAAATTTGTCCGCCAACACTATTGCTATAAGGGTAGATTCGTGTCGCTAATGGTGACCGATCTCTAGATGGTTGTTGAACATGATGTGAATGCAGTGGTGGTAATGTAGGTGGTTGGTGCAGTTGATGGCTACGTGGAGACCTAGATACATGTTGTGGCATGCTTACCGGTGGTGTTGGTGGTGGAAGTGGCACGGGAACTGCTGACGCATTGATACTCTGTTGGTGTTGGTGGTGAGGGTATTCAGGACCATCAGCACTAGTAACAGCTGACCTTTCTTCAACAAGACTAAGATTATGATGAGATGAATTGTTGCTTGGGGCATATTTTTCAAACTTATTCTGTTGTGCTTGACGAGGACTCGATTTAATACTTGGAGAATATTTATTAACTGATGTCGTTGATGGATGACCAACTAATGGTGGTGGTTGCGGAGTGAATCCAGTTGTAGGTTTTCTTTCAATGTGAACTTGATCCAATAATTGTTGTTGCGGTTGCGGTTGTTGTTGTGGTTGATATGGTAAATGTGATGGTTGCCTAATCATTGAAGGTTGCGCATAATTGTGTAAATTCACACTTGATGCATTTCTCGACACGGAAGGACTAAATTTATTGAAAACACTACCACTTCCATTGCCAGTTCCATTACCATCGTTATTGTTACCATTTTTCAGTTCATCTCCACCAACAATAAATTTATCAATTTGTCCCCAGATCTTATCAAGATTGACTCGACTAATCTTACCGGAAAACCAGTTGTTTTGATCATCCCCAGATCCAACTTCAGTGATTCTCATGATCAAATTCTGAAACTCATGAAGCAAATTAGGCGTGACAAAAGGTGATTTGTTACCCAATGTCTTGATACTAGAATTAATATGATCAATATATCTCTGTGATTCATTGATCAATCCATAATCAGCTAAAGTCAATGCATGTTTCAACTTTAAGGACAACAAGTGTGGGAAATGCATTGCCTTGTGTAAATTCAAAGCATATTCATAAACTTCAGTGTACATGGAATTATGACCAGATGCCAACACCATAAAGTTCTGATGGCCAAAAGGTAATCCAGCCATGATGTAAGCAATTTCACTACCAATAAAATTACCTTGTTGGTTCAAAAATTTCCCAAATTCAATCAAAAATTCAGTTGCCTTTAATGATCCACAAATTGCAATTGTCGAAATGATTTCTCTCCAATGCAAATTTGCATATTCTCCTTCATTTGGAACTGCAGTCAAATCTTCAATAACACTAGAAACATTACCACCAAGAACTTTCAAAATTATGGGCATAATATGTAACACTTTATTGTTCGTTTTAGCAAATGGGAATGTATTTCTAGCGTATTCAGCAGCAATCTTATTGAAATTTTCAGGACCACTAATAATTAATGCTAATGCCCAATCACCACGAGACACACAATATTCTAATGCCTTTTCCAAATTACCCGATTGAATCAAAGTGAATACAGTGTTGATACCGGAATTGTCCAATTTATGAGCATTAGTAGCTCCAATGGCTAATCCAGAAGTTGGAAGATTATTAACATCAAAATTGACATTAGGATTGAGAATCAGACATGCTGATCTTAAAAATTCTCGATTTTTCACATCACCATCATGTTTGATCAAATGCAACAAAATATCATTTAACACAAGTTCATCATTTTTCCCTAAACTGCGTAAGTACCCTGATGACAGTTCCAACCATTTTTCAACATCTTTCTTTTTAGATTTACTCTTGGATAAAGGACCAGGGAAAGTGGCATATAAATCTTTATCTTTTAATAAATTAGAGATTGGCCCAATGTTAATACTTGTTCCCTGGTTATACCCAGTGTTTGGAATTATGAATGAACAATTGGAATTGATACTAAAACTGAAAATTGGGTATTGTCTGAAAACCAATTGTTCCGGATTGACAACTTTTGGCGCAGACTTATAGATGTTGCTTTTTGCGTTGGAAAATCCACGAGCTCTGGCTGGTGGGAGAACCGCAGTTGCTGGTGAAAGATGTTGTTGCTGCTGCTGCTGCTGTTGTTGGATCTGATTAATATCGCCACTTGCCACTGTCTCCAATGCAGGGGCATAAGGATTGACCTCTTTGCCTTTACCTCCAACCAATGAACTTGCTCTTGAATGAGATCTCTGATGTGTCAGTGGAGCATAAGGACCAGCATTAGGAACATATGGACTGTTAATAGATGGCACTTTATTCACATTAGTGTTAATTGAGTTGGAAGGTTGTCGATTGTGGTAAACTGGGGCAGATTGTGACTGACCAATCAGAGGAAATGGTTGCAAACTAGTAGGTGGTGGTGGTGGAGCCGGAGAAGACTGTAATTGTGGGGAGTAATCGTTAGTCTTTTGATTTGGTTGACGTGGTGGAAATGCAAATGAATTCAATGGTGGAGCATAATTGTTTGCATGTGGAACATTCACATTTGGTGCTGCAATACCACTTTTATGAACAGCAGGGGTTTGTTGTTGTAAGATTGGCGATGTGCCAGATTTTGGCATATATGGATTGACAGGTGGTTGTTTGTTTACCTTTGACGGTGGTGGTGCTGGTGGTGCATTCTGTTGACTCTGCTGCTGCTGTTGTTGTTGTTGCACCTGCTGATTCAAAACTTGTGGTGAGTGAATTTGATTCACTGCCTTAACTGGTGCAGCTGCTCTGCCTGCACGTTTAGGTTTAGGAATTTCTTCGTCATCTGGAAAGTCCTCGAAAAATGATTTCTTGGCAACTTTTGAAGTGCTTGTACCAGTTGGAGGTGCTGCTGCAGGAGGTGCCAGTGAGCTAGATTTTACATCTCTTGCAGGTGGTAAACTACTTGTTGATGAGATAGATGGGATACTCGTTTGTGATACAGATGGTGGACCATACTTGTTTGATGAAGGTGCATGTCTAGCAGCTGGTCTTGATTTGTTTACCAATAATGTATCTGGGAAATCGTATGCATCGTGTTTTTTTTTAGATTGTTCTAAATTTTTAATAAAATCATTCTTATTAACTCCAGAAACTTGTGGTGGTGCATATACAGACTTTTGATTGGCAGAAGGACCGCTAGGAATGTAAGAATGATGGTGTTTCACTGGCTTATTTTCTGGTAAAGAACTCTCTACTTTAGGTTGTACAGAACCTTCTTCCAAAAAATCATCATCTAATAATAAATCGTCATCTAAATCTAATGCTGCTAATTTGTCCTCAGGATTTGTAGTTGAAGTTGATGATGGTCCCACTTCTTCTTCCTGTTGTTGTTGTTTTTTGGAGTTTAATTCATCAAGGAAATCTGTATCATCCTCACCAAATAAATCTAAATTGATTGATTCGGTAGCTACGGCAGCTTCAGAATTTACCTCTGCAACATTATGCTGTGGTTGTTGAAGAAAATCAAGATCCTCGCCATTTTCGTTATCAGCACCGGCGAAAAGATCTTCGAGTTTTTGATCCGCCTCTGTCTTTGATGGATTGGATACTTCTTGTTCTACATTATCCCTGGCAATGTTTTCAAAGAAATCTCCTTCATTTGACTCAGTAAAGAATTGATCTAATTTGGATTCTGTTTGCGATTCTTCAGTATTTGGAGCACCAGCTTCTGGTTCATCAACAAGATTAATCTGTTCTGTTGATAAAGGTCCAAGCTCTGATGGTTGAGTGGCATCCACAGGCGAATCTTCTGCAGTTGATTGCACTTCCTCCACTACTGCTTCTTCTTCAAAGACTTCCAGTTCAGTTGAGATACCAGGAGCTTCACTCGTTGATTCATGATCATTGTCAAGAATATCTGATTCAGTGGTTAGACTTTCAAGAACAGGATCTTCGTCTTTTTTGTCAATTGAGATTGTTGCCTTCTCGGATTCTAAATCTTGATTTTGCTCAAAATCAGGTTGTAAAGGCACCTCCACGTTCTCTTCTGTTTCTATTTCAGCACTGTTTAGACCGTCTTGATTGTGATTACTGAAAAAATCATCATCATTATTACTGGTACCAAACAAATCATCAATCACATTTTCTTGTTGTTGTGGTTGCTGCGGAATCTGCTCTTTTTCAAGAGGTATTTCTTCTGGCAATTCTACATCGGTTGGTTTGTGCACAGTTTCAAGTTCTTCATTGGTCTCAATAATTGGTTGATCTGGTTGATCTGGTTGCTGTATGTTGGAGAAAAAATCGTCTTGTTGATTAGATGTACTTTGATCTTCTTCACCAAACAAATCATTGCTATCATTAGCCACTGGCTCCTCCCTGGTTACCGGCAGTGATAGTTCCTGGCTTTCGACGATATTATCATTGCTTAATTCTGACATCGTTATTGGAAACGGGTATTCAGGCAATCAAATGAGTAAAGAAATAAATTATAATGAGTTAAATTAATCAAATAAAACCCAACTCAAGTAGTTATAATAAACAATAAGCTAATTTGTCTATAATAGAAAATATGTAATGACTAATAGTGGTGTTGTGGTAAACGTTGGGGAAAGTTGGGTTGATTGGAAAAACTTGTGGACAACAAATACTGGAAAAAAAAATCGAATAGTAAGCGGTGTTCACTAAGTAAAAAGTAAGTAGTGGACGCGACCAAAAAAAATGACAGCGAAATTGGCGAACAGAAATTTATACGAAGGTCGTGTTTGATTTTTCATTTTACTGATTGATTGATCAACACCACTTGCAGTGTTGAGTTTAAGTAGTCAACTGGAGATGTATCAGTAAGTGATTGTTTACTAGTTATTTACTGTGATAAATAATTAATTGCTGAATAAAATGAAGGGATTATTAGCTAGTTGTACATTTAATTCATAATTGGATGAAAAAGTGTTGCAAAAAAGTACCTTGGTCGAATTACTGATATTATCAAGGCAGGTTTGTACTAACGTTTCCTTGATAACCAAGTCCTTATACCAGCATCTTGTTAGTTGCAACTTTAAAGCACACGAGTATAGGAGCTAGGACTTTGTTATTATTGCCTTCTTTGAAGATACACTTCATATAAAGCCCACAATTGACAAACCTTTAAAACTATATAACAGTGCAGCCATGATTACAAACCTATCACTTTGAGTACAAAACTGTCAAAATCAGATATAACCTTGAAAGACTTGCAGTTTCAATATAACACAAGAGCTGGATCAAATTGTTTTAATCACTTCAATAAGAGGCAGGAGCACCATGGATACTTGTTCAATTATCCACGGCTACAAGGGTTCACAAAGTAGTCAGATACTTTTGTATCGTGTTATAATGACTATGTTTAAATCTTGTTTATTATTTAGATATCTATTTTATTTTTGTCACTTAAGAGACTATTGAAGTTTTGTGTTTGGTGCCAGTTTGATGAGCCTAAGGCTTTTATTTAATTAGTAAAATCAACTAAATCACTAACATCGGGTTGTTTAAACTAGTTAATAAATTATAAACCAAACTTCGCAATTACAATTGATTTACAGAATAACAAACTAACCACCTGTCTACACGTTGAATGGGTATTTGGAAGACCATCGATACAAGACTAAACACAATTGAGTCTAAATTGCAACCACTATGTAAACAGCGCTAGAAGAATTCATCGAGAACTATTACCAATTATAATAAACTCGTTATTATTTCAAACACAAACTAAACCCGGGAAACTGCTGGTGCTGTATATTATTTTATTTCTTCTCCAAAGTAGATATAATAATTCATATATATGAGACGCGACAGAGACACGTGTATTAAGACTACTAGATATCATTTACTAAAACCATAATCATTAGAGACAAAATAAAGACAATCGTTAGTACTGGTACTAGAGAAGTGATGAAAAACAAGAGTCATCTATAATAGTTGTTATACTGTTGGATTGTGGAGATGGTTTTAGTGGCGCGCAGAGCAAGAAAAAGGACAAAGAGACAAAAATTCGCGTCACCATTGTACTACTTTAGGTCGCACGGCATCCGGCCAGCTACATTTTGCCTTTCACATGGCCCTGTTTGCAAACATCTACTTGATTTCTAAATCAGAGTCAGAAGTTAAGAAAAGACAAAGCACTAACACTACAAATAAACATAAACCAAGAAAAAAAAAACAGTGGCATATCTACAATTTTTCAGGCTTGTCCCTTGACATATTTTTAGCAAATCTTCTTGGGTTTCATAAGTCACAGTACGAGCCAAGAAAAAGCGTAATATAGATTGACAATGCTAAGAAAACGTCGTTTAGACATTTGCACAAGAATCAAGATTAAAATCTGTTTATATCTTAACGTTGAAGAATATCGAAAGAAAGAAAACTGCACGAGGCTACCATCCAACCCAACAGTTGAACCAATAGTGAGGAGGCCAAATCAAGTTTGACTTCAGCGTAGTATGTTAGTATGGACTAAACGTAATAAATTATACATAACTAAAAAGAAAAATTACACAATTGGTCAAACAAGAGCTAAAAAATTATAGAAATTTAATATTATTATCATCATCGTCAAAGTCAATATTATAACCAAAACCCCAAAAAAACAGATAATAACCACTTTAATAGATGCTTAAGTGAATGAATATCTCACTTTTTCTTTTTTTTCTTGGCTCGTAAAGTACATAACCATCTTTGTGGTTCATGGGTTGACAATAGGGCATCGCCAACAAAGATTAAGTATTGGGCTTACACGGTCGATATTGTTTCTTTTCTTTCTTTGTTCACATATTTCAACGTATTAATAAGGAAGAAAGAGATTGAAAATATACTCAGTATTCGCCAAATACAAAAAAGAGTAAACAATAAGAAAACTTTGAATTATCATAATAAACTAACTTTTGTGCCATGTCAATGCAAGTTGAGATATTGTTGAGAAACTTTCAGTATATGCGAAAGAGTACAAGTTGTCTTTGTCCTTTTGGTTGTATTGTTGTATAAAATATATTTTTCAAATTGCTTATTATTATTTATTTACTCATCTTAAACTTTTTTGGTTCGTTTTCATTTTCAATTTCGTGTTTAATGTATATATATTTCCGGGAGTATAATAATCATCGTTAATCTCACTTTCACAAGTTTATTCTCTCTCTATTTTTTTTTTGTTTTCTTCTTTCTTCTATTAACATCATATCCTACCTACCAACAACATTTCACACATCGTCTAATTCATTCATTCCTTATACTCAATTCCTTTCTTCCAATTAGATCGTTAGACTTGTTTTCTCAAAGTTTAAATCGTTTAAGGTTGTTGTTATAACATTATATTCTCATAAACAAGAGGGCAAATTAACTGTTTTTTGAGCCAGACAACCAACTTTCAAGAATAAAACGAAAACAACCAAAAAAATATCACCAATCAACTTGAAATTGTTATTGTTATCCAATAATCAATTGAATTCAGAGTCTTCTATCATAGTCTTCAAGAGTAGATTTCGAACTACAATAACTAACCATAGATTGACCACAAACGAAACACAGACGGCAACACTTTTTGTTTAGCGGCAACCAAAAGAAATATTACATTCTACACGACTCCTCAAGTACCGTGATTGTCACACAATAGCGATAATACTACCACCGGAACACCATCATTTAATACATACCACACGTTTAAACAATTTGGTTTGTTTTTTTTTAGCAACTTTTAACATTTTTGTTACAATTTAGTATTTGTCGTACAATTTTTGACATTTTTAACAACAGAAATTTTTAGACCACACAGATACTATCTTTCTTAATAGTTTCTTCATACAAATAGAATAAGAGTGACTACTACTACTACAACAACTATTACCCACACGTTGCATTTATTTAGCCTTTTATATTTTAGTGAGTGATTTTTTTTTTACTATTTTCCATTTAGGGTTTGATTTTCAATTATCATCTATCAGACCCAATACAATTTGTTGTTGAGTAATTTATTGTTATCGCCAGAAGATTGTTATTTATCAACCAAAAAAAATTGACAATCATCAAATTTATTTATTTTTTCATTCCTTTTTTTTTCCTTCAACAAATATCTCAATCTACTTTTAATCTGATTGATTAATTGGGTTTGTTTTATTTTACCATAATCAAAGCCTCCTTACTCGTCCCCCCTTGTGATAGTTGCTACTAGAGGTTGACTCCTTAAAGGCCCTCAATTTTTTTTGTTTGCTAGGCTTAGTCAATCATCCTATACTAGCCTTTCTCACTTTTCACCGCATCATTTTTTTAATTTGCGCCTACACCCAACTATCCACTCGTCATCAGATTTGTAGTGAGAGCATCATTCATTTTTTCTCGCTTTTTCCTCATTTTCCACTCCGCAAAATTTCATTGAGACTATAAATAACACATTTTTATTTCCCGTTTTTTCCACTTCCATTTGCCTCCTCCCCACTTTCAAATCTTATTAGATTGAGAGGACTGAAAATAGTAGTATTTTATTTGTTACTATTATAATGACAACCAAACTGCGAAACCAACCATTATCATTAAATACAAACCAATCAGGTACTGGCGCTGGCACTAGTACTGATTCAATACCTGCAGGTTCACATATCACTGACACTAATCAGTCCTTTTTATTACCAGGCTTAGCATCTCCACCAACTATTTCAAACACTGCCATGTTTCAAAATCCAGCACCACATACTATCAGAAAAATGGATTTAAGTATAGAAGTACCACCACATCAACTTGAGAATAATGAACAAAATACCACTCCTATCGATATCAACATGAACATGCTCAAACATTATGAAATATTACAACTCCCAACACCAATTTTCAACACGGGGTCATTTGCTAATTATAACCAACCATTGTCATCATTATCATCTAACTCTTCAAATGCATCAATATCAATGTCTCCACCAACATTCAGACTGATTTCCCGAGTGTGTAGTTTAAAGCAACCCAAGAGATATGTTTCTGAACCAATACCTATTTCCACTTCGACCAGTGAAAATAAAGTCACCACGTCTCCAATTACACCATCATCATCACCTCCAACATTACAACAAGAAGAGATTGCAAAGAAAGAAAAACAAAAGATATTTTATTCAAAACGTTTAGGGTTGTCTTTCAATTTTGTTGAAGAAATTGGTAAAGGAAATTTCAGTCATGTTATATTAGCGAAAACCAATATTTATAATAGTGATAACAATGGAAACAGTGTCAACAATAATACTAACGATAATCAAGAAGTTGTCGACTTGGCAGTTGCTGTGAAAATTATATCTGTGCCGATGGAATCAAAACAACAAGTTCACAATTTCAAGTCATTCATTCGTCGTGAATTAAATATCTTGTACCATATTTCCCACCATCCTTGTATCACTTCCTTGATTGATTATGACATATCCTTAGACATTCCTATTGAACAAATTGAATCAGACGTGATAATTGATGACGATGAATTATACCAGAAAACCCCACCACAGAATTTGAGCATGAATCCACACTCCGACGTTGGTAAATCAAGCTCTCCTGATCAGTTTATATTTATGAATTATTGTAATGGGGGGAACTTGCTTCATTTCTTGCAAAAAAACAATAGCAAACATCATTATCTTCATAACCATCACCACCATCATCATCACCACAACCATCAACAAGGTCACCATGATACCATCCAGTACTGGCAATTTTTGAAACGAATAGTGTGTGAATTGATTGTGACCACAGCGTTTCTTCATAAAAACTTGGTAATCCATCGTGATCTAAAACTAGAAAATATTCTTTTGTTGCATGATTTTGACTCTTTGGCATCCTTGACGTCTTCCATACCGTTTGACAAATTATTAATGTCCAATGCTATTAGCAATTTGAGTGATTTTGGATTGTCGAAAAAATTAGCAACTCAAGATCAATTGTTAAGTACAAGATGTGGATCACAAGACTACATAGCACCTGAGATATTAATGGGATTAAAATATAATGGTAAATTAACAGATACCTGGTCAATTGGGGTTATTATTTACTCAATTCTAGAAAACCGATTACCATTTGATATACCACCACCTTCATCAACAACACATTATAATTCATCTACATCTCCTAATAGAGGATCTCCTACAGTCATAAAGAGAAGAAGATCGAAAACCAATAGTACAGCTTATAGAATTGCCATGATTGATTGGGAATGGTCCAAATTAGACAATGACAATATAGAACGTTATCAAGAGAGTGTGAAGGAGAAGGAAAATGAAAACGACCCCATTCCATCAGAAGTGTTGGTTATTTGGAAACAATTGAAATCAGTTGTTGACACCGTTTTGGTTAGAAAAGAGAAGAGAATTAATGTTGAGCAAATGTTGCAAATGGATGAATTCAAATGGATTACCGATTGTTTACCTGATTTCATTGTTAATGTATAAAAAACGGAAGGGGGGAAGTGTTGTATGAAAAAGCTACCAAGTGAATATGGCTCACAAAACACATTCTGATGTAATCGTTGTTACTATTATTTTACTTGTCACTCATTTTTATTTCATTCGTTGTTAATTTTTTTCCTACACTAAAAAGAGCAAAACGTTTATTGTATTAATATTATTCCAAGAGTATCACTGGTTGTGTCTTTGAGTTTAGCTAATTAATGAGAAAGCTGAAGAGTTTTAGATTGTCTTTTTTTTCGAGTATTGTTTTATTATATATAGAGAACAACTTCGATATTAGAAGCAGAATTTAGAATGTGTAGATATATCAATAGAGTGAGTGTTGTACTATTATATATATATCGAAAAGGTGTAACGACTAAAAAAGAGGAATAGTAGATTGTAATTAACACCTTAATAGTGTGTGAGTAGATTCCATGTGGGTAAACTATTGGTGAGACAAATTTCCGTACCAAAGAACAATGTCGTCCTTACATATGTGTGCACGACATTTCTCGTAGTTGAAGAGAGAAAAAAAAAAGAAAATTTTTGAACTTCAGAAGTTTGGAAAATTTGGAGATTGGAATTGGTGATTCTTTTCTTTTAGGTTATATCATTGGGTACATTTTAATAGGTATAACAACCTAACGTCAACTACAACTACAACAATATCAGTAATAACGCTTACGTATAATCAATCAATCGAAACCAGTCCACACATATATATACCTTTTTTTTGTGATTAATTCCTTTTTTTTTTGTATTTGTTGGTTTTACCACAGAAACAAACCATATTAAAACGAATTTAACCAGCTCAATCAATATAATTATACACTCAAGTCATCACCCTTTCCAATCATATTTCCAAACCTCATTCATTCATTTATTTATACATTCAGTTTTTAATTCTTATTCTTATTCTATTTTTTTTTTAACATTTAACTTGTACTTACTACTATTGTTATTATTATTATTAGTTTTTTATCATCATTATAGATTTCATCAATTACACCAATGAATCAACATCAGGATCAATCATCAATGCCTAATGGCAAACAACAGCATGAGGTGACGGAACTGTCATCTCCACCGGAAATACCTCATATAACCGCCAATATGATTCCATTATCAAATATAATTAAATACTATACACAAGAAGCATACAAACAATTAACTACCGCCATTGAGAATTTATCAATGAATGTGAATGAAGAATCAGATATCAAACGTAAAAAGTATTTCTTGAATGTTATTATTAATTTACGACAAGATTTCATTAAAGTTTACACATTGATTAAATGGGCAAGTATATCTAAAGATGTTTCCAAATTTATTGATTTATTAAATTGGTTCAGAATCCAAGAATTTCATTTTGAAAATTTAATTTTTCAATTAAATGCTTTAACTGGGTATAATGCAGCAAAATTACCCAATAGTGATATCATAACGGCATTAGAAGTGCTATATCACGGCAGACCAAAATTGCCATCTTACAACTATATCAAATCGGATAATTTGAGTCCACAAAAAATTTTAGAAACGTTAAATGATTTGAATTTGGTATTAATGACAAGATTTGCTCTTATGGATAATATACCTAAACGATTTGATTATGAAATTAAAGATGGACGTGCGTATATTCGAGTTAGCAATGAATTTGAAGTAAGTATCACCGTTGGTAATGATTTGATTATTGACAATCCCGAAGAATATTATAAATCGCCGTTTTATTTCATTGATTTTAAGTTTTTATTTGGCGCTAATCCAGAATCTGGGTTAATCACTTTTAATGATGATAAAATTTCAACTAAATTACCAACGAGTCTGCATAAGAAATTGGAAAAACTAGTGAATCAAACATTATTGACGCGTGGATTACAAGGATTATACGAATTATTACATAAATATTCCAATTCATTTAAAATTTATCTTCTTGCCAAACAATTTCAAACTTTATTAATTAATTCTCGATGGAGAGGTAATTTCCAAATTAATTATCAAACTAATAAATCATTGATAGTCATAAATTATTGGTCTCAACATTACTTATCGAGAAATTGGAAATCATTTATTGAATTAGGTATTGATTCTCATTCTAATTTGAATTATCGTTGGTTTAAAAATGGTCAGTATTGTTTTGGTGATCAAGGAAATAATGAATTGGATAAAATTTTCCATCTTCAAAGAAGAAATAGCAACAATGGTGTGACAACATCTTCGAACACCATTTCGACTAGCGCCATGATTGCCGGAATTAGAAGATCAACAGAATTATCCAATGAAACAGCTATAGTGGATGACAATGACAATGATAATGATGATACTAACAATACCGGTGAAACTGAAAATGAGGATTTAAATGTTGATTTGATTTTGAATGTTGTTGTTAATCAACATGCCAAATCCATAATGTCAGAAATTTATTCACAATTATTGACTCGATTTTCCGAAACTGATGTATCAATGGTCAGTCCTCATCAATTGTTATTGCAAATATCTCCTAAGAAATCTACAGTTTTTGCAATAAACCCTTTAACTGGATTTTTCTATTTTATTGACCCAACTCCAATTCAAACGTATATCACTAAGAAGATTAATTCATCACCACCACCAACACTATCACAAGTTAGCATTAAACAATCATTTATACCGGAGAGTGATATGATTAGCTATGTGATTGATCAAATTATTCAATTGAGATTAGAAGTTTTCAATAAGGAAGTCAATACTAAATTGGCTACGACTGCATGGATCAATAATGGTATTATCAAATTAAGCGACCATGAATTGAGTAAATTAACTCAATTTTTAATCCAAAACGAAGAACAGGAAGGTGATGATAATGAAGAAGACAGTAGTACTAATACAAGACTTGACTCAGTACTCCAGAGTTTCAAAGTGCAATTTTATCGTCGTAAAAACTGGCCAAGTTCATGGTTTTTAATTAATATGATTAGTGGGGTTACCACTAAAAGTTTTTGGTGGGTAGCAAGAATTAAATCAATTAGTGGAGATTGGAAGATTCAATGGGCACAAATTATTAAGTTTCATGGAGATAATGCCAAGCAAGAATTGTCGCCAAATGAAAGCAAAGTATTTGACAAACCAAAAAGAACTGTTGATTGTAGTATTGAATCTGAACAATTGAATTTTGAATTTTTCAAAACATTATCCACATTATCATCGAATTTGATTCTTGACCACATGATATTAGAAGAGTTACAAGTGAGAAGTATCAAATTTATTAAACTTGATTGGGAAACTATTGATGACAATAAGATATTCCTGAAATTCAAACAAAACCATGATATATCGTTGAAAAGGAAAAATTCCCACAATATCAATATTGATGTTAATGTTGATGTTGCGGATAATACTAGTACCACCACTAATACTAAATATATTCGAGCACCCAAATTGAAATATGAATCAATGTTTTTGATTTACAATGATAAATTGTTACCAATTTATAATTCAGCGACGATTTTATTTTTAAAAATTGAACTTGTTGAATCGAATAAGATGTATTTAAAATTATTTGGTAATTTACGAAATTTACAGATCAAAAACACATCGGAAGATATACAGAAATTGCATTTAAACATTGATGAAGCTAATCAATATTTTGAGATTGATAATACAGTTGATTTATCGACTGTTATTAATGAACCCAAAACATTATTATTGAATTTGATTTTCAATACATTGAATAAATTGAATTCCTTAATTAAAATATTGGATCAATTGAACAAGAGCAATGTTACAGTTTTAGATAATTCTATGGATAACATTACTATTAATATTAAGGACAAATATAATGATAATAATGATAAATTAATTATTATTAAATTACCAGAACAAGCTACTGATTCAATTCAATTGTTGATGAAGAATGGCTCTACTACTACTACTGATGAAATTGATTTGAGAAACAACAATATTTTGGAATTTGAATTGATTTTGAAATTTTTGAATCAATATTTACGAGAGAGTAAACTGAATAATCATAATCGTCAACAAATCAGCATCATCAAAATAATCCAATATTTGACAGAAATTAATCCAATTTTACAATCAACAAAGGCTATTAATCAACAATTAGCAGAACTTAAACGGATAAACAGTACCAACAACAACAATAATGCTAAAAGAAGGAGTATTCTTAAATTATCAAATGGATTATATAAATTATATTTCAATTTAAACATTATTAGTTTGACTCATTTACAATTGGTTTTTTTCATGAATTCAAATACTGGATCAAATTTGAAAAAGATTCAAAGAGATAAAATTATGATCAATTTGAGTTTGATTAAATTTGATAGATTTTCTAAACCAAATGGAAATTTTCAAGATAGTACTAATGGTCATTTAATTAAAATATCATTTAAAGATAGTTTGATAAATGAAAATTTAAAATTTAAAAATTTATTTGAAATTATCTTTAAAAATATTAATGAATTGTTAATCACCAAATCAAAACAAATTAAATCATTAAACCAAACTGAGAATCAACAACAACAACAACCACTAAAGCAAGAGGATAATAGTGACAGTGCCATAATTAAAAAAGAATCGCAATCAATTGAAGATGATTTACTTGATTTTGGTGAATATGATAATGATATTAAGCCTCAACAACAAGAACCACAACAAAATGAAAAAGAAAATTCAAAGACTACATCAAAAGAAAATGAAACAGTTAGACCTGATGATATATTGATTAAATTAAATTATGACTATTTATTATCAATGAATAATTTACAATTAATGATAAATGAAATCACAAAAAGTTGTTTTCAATATTTACAACAACAGCAAGAGTAAATATAACTCTAAATATAAATAGTTTTTGCATAATAATAATTAAACTTAATTTAACATTATTCATATTTTTGATTTATATTATTAAATACCAAAAAAAAAGCAAAGCAATATCATATACATAAAAATTGTGTACTTTTGTTTTATTTATTTTATTTTAACCATCACATAAATCCTTCTAATACTCTTAAACATTTTTCTAATCGATCAATACCAACCTCATAACGTTGTTGATCTAATATCATATCTGAAGTTAATCTACTTAATGAATCAATAATTTTTTCAATCAATTGTTTTTCCTTTATGGGGATATTTAATTGATTAAATTCTTCACCAATTATTGTTCCATTCATACTTTCTAATAATGATATTAATGTAGTATAACTAAATGGTTTCAAACCACCACCACCATTAGTCCCTCTTGATTTTTTATTATTACGATGTTTTTTACTATTACTACTACCATGATGTTTTTTCCCATTATGATGATTTTCAGAATCATTAGAATTATGGTTATGTTTATCTTTAGATGATTTTGTATGTCTACTTGGACGTTTAATGGAATTTTTCACTGATTTTGCTCTTACTAATGGTGGTTGAACAATGACTGGTTCTCCAGTTATATCATAAAACCCATCATCGTCATCGTTGTCATCAACAACATGGTGGTTGGTTTTCTGGCTTCTTGGCATTTCTTCTTGTCCGTATTCTTCATCATCAACATAATTATTTGTTGATGGAAGAATCTCTTCTCCTTCAGTGGCATTAAGATTATCGGGATTTCCATCTGTTGTGTCATATTGTTCTCGTAAGTGTTGTTGTTGCTGCAAATTGTTGGAAATTGTTCTTGCCTTTGTAAGATTATCTTTAGTTGGACGTGGTGGTAAATTAAGTGGTTGAGTTAATGATTTTCTCTTAGACTCATGTCGTGACCACAGTTCATAAGAGCTATTTCTTGATGATATTGGAATATTATTATCTAATTCATCTATTCCAACTCCATTATGTGACCCTGCCGCCACTAAAGATGGATCGAATTTAGGTGTAATATCATCATCTTCATTATATTCATCTGCACCATTTTTACGATGAATATTTAAATGATTAGGTGTCACATCTCTAATAAATCTAGTATTATCATAGTCTGGTTCTTCTTCGTCTCCCTGTTGTTCATTCTCATCTTGGCTAGTGAATGAAGTAGCATCTAACATTAATTTTTCTAACCCATCATTAATCTGGATTGATCTTCTTTTATTATCTTCAACATAGCTTTTACGACGACTTTTATCTTTTGAACCAGTGGTATTGTTACTGATGGAACTGCTGTTAATCATATCGATACTAGAAAAGTTAGGTGACATCACAGATGCCGGTCTTCTTGGTGATCTAGCAGGAATTGACCCTTCAATATTAGTGGTCACACTTTTATCAGGTTGTTGAGCCTTTAACTCATCTTCTTTACTTGATCTAGTTGGCAATTTCCCCATTAATATAGAACTATCGTCTTCTTCTTCTTCGTCGCCATCATAATAGCTACGATTGCGTCTAGAACTATTACTAGTATTGTTGCTATTATTGTTGCTATTATTAGCATCACCTCCTAATAATTGACTTGTTTCAATCAGTTTTGTATCGGAAACTGTATTAAGATCACTATACTTGTTTGATGTCGACGTTGATGATAATGATGACCTTTTCCGGTGATGAGCTCTTGAAGAAACCATATTATTGTAATTATTATTATTATTAGCATTGCCTTGCGATGCATTACCGACGTATTTGATTTTGGAACTACTTGATCGTTTAACTGTCATGGGCACAGCATCATATTCAACAGCTCCTGAGTATGTGGACAACATTGATTCACGTTTCTTATGACCAAATGTTGATACTGACAGATGCGATAAAGCTGGAGATGGTTGATGCTGAGAGTCTGTTGATTCTTGTTGCGTAATTAAAAGCCCAGGTGAAACCATTGATGACGATGGACTTTTCTGTTGTTGGTTTTGTATCGATTGTGATGATGGTTTAGTTTTTCTAATTAATGGAGTAATTGGAGATTCTAATGAATGTGTGGAAGCCGAAGATGACTCTGAAGAAGGTTTCAAATTTTCTTTAATTGGTTCATCTCTGGTTGAAAAATGTGAATTTTTGCTTGGTGATTTACTATGCCCTCTTTGTGAATTAACTGAAGGTGAGTTTGGTTGTCTAGTTCTGTTATTAATAAACAATGAAGACGAAGAATTATTTGGTAACTGTGAAAGTTTAATTGACACTGGGATAGCTTCATTGCTTGAATTTTTTGAGATGATACTAGTGTTAGTTGGTTGTTGTGGCAGTTGTTGTTGGAGATATTGATAAGTGGTATCAACTGCTTCTTCATATACAGATGAACTTTCTGTACGACGGGATTTGGGAGAAACTTCGTGATTTTGATCAAATGATTCAATATCTGTCAAATTACTTGGGGGTAAGATTGATTCCAGAGTGGGGATACGATCCATTTGTGCTTGCTGATCTTTTGTAGTTGCTGGAGATTGTTCTGAGATTGTTGGTGAGTTGACTGGTTGTAAATTTGGTTTGGATATTATTTTGTTGGATTTGAATGTACTCATACTAGCTATGTGTTGTTTGTTGGAGGTATTTCGCAGGGCAATAGGTTAACAATTAAATTGATATCTATAGTTACAAAAATTGGGATATCAAACAGATATAAATTGTCCTAATACTTGCTAAATGGAATATTGATACCTACCGAACAGTGGAAAGTCTCAAGGTTTATGGCAACACCGGTAATAAATAGGTATAATGAGTCAATTGAAAGTAGTTAACTTGACAACTATTGAAAAAACAAACTCGAGTAGGGGGAGGGGTGAATGTATAGTGTATATATATAGTATGAAAACAGGAAAAGGAAGGAAAAGAAAGAAGTTCTGAATTAAATATATCAAATAAAGATGAAAATCTATTTCAAGTGGAAGTGGAAGTAAAAGAGTAATTTAGTTGATCCTTGAAAAGTGAAAATGAAAGTAAAAGAAGAAGAAGAAATTAAAAAAAGACGAAAAAGAAAAAATTTAAAATTCCATTTTATTTGGCTGCCACTCGCCAATTCATCCCAAAGAGGAAAGAATGTGAAGAATGAAAGATTTACTTATATTTACAACTTGCATAATATTTTAAAATAGAATAGTTTTTAATAAGAATGAATGAGATTAAACAAGGCTAAATCTTAGAATCAATGTTTTTGAGAAATGTCTTTTGTATTGGTGTTACTACATAAAGAGATAGTTCATCACTAAACTTACTTACTATTACTTTTTCAACTCTTCACTAGTAACACTTGTTGTTAAACCCATTGGAAGTACCTTGCTGGTGGTCAAAGCTTGTTGGTTGAATAAGAAGAATGATAAAAAAATAACTAAATTAGAGGTTATGCAGATCGTCTAAAATTATTATCTACGCACACACACAAAAATTATTTTACTATAGATTGTTTTGATTTAATCCAAATCAGGTAATATCAAAATATATATATATCTACACATCAATTTAATCCTGAAATTAATCCCAGACAAATTACTCAACAATAAGCCAATTGTTTATAGCAATCAAATAGTTGGTGGTGGTGGGATAATGGATATAGTAACACATGTAAAAGTATTACAAAAGCTAAATTTGGACGACAGGGTGTTTTAACGTTCCAGTTAACAACCACTTCTATTTCCACCACCATCCATATATCCTCTACACTCAATTCAGCTAGTAAATGAGCTATGTTTAAGCCTCTTCAAAATAATAATTGAGTGGCACTACAAATATTCTATTATTATCATAATCTTGGCAAACAATAATCTACTCTTAACTTAGTAATATTTAGTCATGTAAGGGTTTTTAACTAATTCCACTGTTTTATTGTTTGAATTATTATGTCTTTACTTAGTTTGGATCACATAGGATATAAGAATAGGGCATATTCAACCTACTCTTTTAACTATTGAAACCTCAAATGAAGTGGATTGTGTGTACAGTCAAGTGTGCTCTATAGTCTCATTAGTTGGGTATAACTTTTAAGGATAAGTCACAAACCTTATCACTATTGTTGATTAAAATATAAGGTTGGACTAATTGTTTGACAAAACAACCAATAAACTTTTACACTTTATTGGTATATTATAATGTTTCCCCTTTTAGGGATAAAACTGAACATGTGGTGGAAAGAGAATGGTTAGAAAATTTATATAAATACCCCCTTTGAAGACTAATCAAAGACCCATGGATAGTTTTTATAGTTGTCTGTAAAGTAAAGCTTGATAGGACTTGTATGTCAAAATTAGATACCTTACATTCAACTAATAATGCAAGAAATACTCTTGCTGAATAATCTGAACCTAATACTAATCTACATTGATAATATTTAGCCATGTTAGATTGTAATGGTTTAATATTTTATTTCCTGAAATTATAAACAAGAGGAATATCTAAGTATATTTATAAAGAAATTGAGATTTAATAGACAGAATCATCCCACCCTGACTAACAAGGTATTATACTCGAGATAATTAATGAGAAAAGTGCTTAACTCAGTGGTGGGGGCAGCAAAAACAAATGGCTGCTTCTTCCTTAGTTAAGATACGATTCAATACATTTTTTAACTGTCTTGGAGTTTAGAATACTACTGTATCTATGTCACACGGCTGTTAGGGATGATGATTAACTTTTTAATAGACTAACTGAATTCTTATTATAGCTTTACATCATACTTCATGATGTTTATTTTATGTATTTAATGTTATCAAGTAATCTAATAAATTTTTGAAATATAGTATTAGTAAATCATTATCAGTAACTCTATGTTGACTTTAAAACACTTTTCAACTTGACAGAAAGTTCTATTAAACTCCGAGATAGTAATCATAACTTTTGGTTGATGAATTTGACTGAATATGGCAAATATATGTATATTTCTCCATTATTATTGGTAAAAATCAGTATTTTTTCTAACAAGATGCTTAAGGTAATATAAAAGTTAAGTAAAATGATATTGATAATGAGTTATTTCTTTCTTGTGTCTTTTACTAACCACAAATTATTAGTGGTTGTTTGCTTCATCACAACTGCATGCTTAATCCTCGAAATGAATTGACACCATTTTGCAGCATTACATTACTAAACTGAACCACAAATAAAATTGTGAATATCACTATAGTTTACTAGTTCTACTTTTATGCTTGTTGGTATCTTGTAATATTTTATCTTGAGTAGATTCTAAACATTCATCAAGAATTGATCTTTTTTTGTGGATTGATAAAGAAATCCCTGTCTTTGGCATTATCTTCTACTTTATTGGCATCGTATATAACAAACAACTCGTTATCTGTAACATCTTCTTTGATCATTATAAGATATGTAGAAATAGTATTTGTATTTGTGTGTATTGTTGGATTAAATCTACCACACAAGGAAAATAGTTGGTTGCCAATTTTGTTGATAATTCAATACTAATTTGACACCAAAAAAAATCTTAATATCAAACAGCATTCATTCTACAATACACAATCAAGTATTGAAATCCACTCTGTTCTAATAATAAATTAAGTTCTGAAATGTTTAGAATGTTAGATTAATCTATCCAGAAGATTTCACTTTGTTTAAATTGGTGTTATAAATTATGATAATTCTATCCATGTATCTACAACTATCTACCACAAAAAGAATAAAGAATCCATCATTAATGATCAAGAACAAACAAGACATTCAAAAGAGTGAATTAATTGACCAATCTATCAAATGATGATGAAACTAGACATGTTAGCACAAATTGTGGGAATTGTTTTTTCTTTTAGATATATGATTCAAGATCAATTAATTGGCGATAAGGGAAAGACAATTACAAGGTTTCTGATAAATGTTAATGACGATTTATATTTCATAAGCTAACCAGTTCTAAACAATAATGAAACTTCCTACAAATGGTTACCGAGTCAATTACACTTAATATCAAAACTTCTAATCTTTGATTCAATCAGTTGATAGATAAATCCAGATCCTTGGAATCTAGATGGATAAACACAACTGTGGGTATTTCAGTTGTTAAAACCGTCCCTTATTTTCGTGAGTATCCATTGGCGTCTTTGAAGATGTATTTGATTCATCAATCAATAGATATACTGACATTTTGATCTAATCTCC
>OBUW01000270.1_pt1 | contig 35575 bp, 23 predicted proteins | sample 1475761 | NCBI WGS metagenome assembly OBUW01 (sample SAMEA2579908, study PRJEB22360) | human gut metagenome | biome: human gut; feature: human-associated habitat; material: faeces | place: Denmark | collected 2008/2010
TTAGCTAGACTAACTATGATTACATAATCATCTACGTAGCCAATATACACTACTCGTCCACACTCCCACTACACACTCGTAACAATTGGTCTCACTTACACAGCATAATAAAGGAAAATGTATTAGAGGACACGAATTACATAATGATTTAAGAATTCGAGAGATTAAAGAGATTAATTAAGGCCTTGCTAAGTGTTGTAATATAGCTAATGCTAATTCTTGATTAGTGCCTAATAAGGTTATATTGTGCACAGTTAACTACCTTAATATAGTTATTGTTAATACAGTTATTGCTGTTGACTACTATTGTTATTGTTAAATTAAAGTGTTAGGTTGAGTTAATTGATTAGTGAAAACCAACTAACTACCGTATTAAATTATTGTATTAAGATTGATTCCTATTAAGGATAAAACAGAGAGTGTGTTAGAAAGAGAAAGGGTGGATTATAAATATGTGTAAAATCCCCTTTAGAGACTAATCACTAGAAATCTATGGATGGTTTCATATATAGAGATCAACGATTATATTTATAATATAAGTTGGTAGTTGCTAGTATATTTGAAAGCACTACAGTATAGTATGTCAGAATCAGATCAATTAAACTCTACTAATAATACAGGAAACACTTTCATTAGTCTAGATCAAGCCAGTACAATAATGGCAGATCAAACTCAAGGAGCTAACCCACAACACTAAGATACTTGTAATGCAAAATCCAGTAGTTCAATCACATCATTGATTTGATGCCTTAATATTTTGGTAATAAAATTTACAAAGATTGCAATAGTTAGTATCACAGTTTTTTTGTTGTGATGAAATTTCAAATGCCGTGGTTGAAAAATTAGGAATAACTAAGTAAACATTTCTAAATTATTTGGCATCGCCTGAACGGAGCGGTTCAGCAATCTAAAAGAATTTGTTATTGTGGCAGCACAAAAAAAAGTATAGGTCCGAAAAATTGCTCTTCGTGTGAAAAGACTCATTTCCGAATTCTCAACAATCAATCAAATCAATGATGTCAACAGAATTGTTTTTTTTTTTCTGATGATTCATGAATTATCCGCGGCTTATCTGGTATTAACGGACAACAGGAACAAAAAATCACACGCATCCTGCAGATAATCATGAATGACTCAGCTACGGAGCTGAGGAGCAAAACAAAATTCTGGAGAATTGTGTAATAATTTGTCAAACTTGAAATTCTGTTTTTTTGTTGATAAACAAATCCCACCAAGTATAAATACATCCCAACTTTCACAAGTTTTCTTTAATTACTTTTTTTTTAACTATCTATAGATAACACAATTTTATTAATTTCATTAACTTCACAAGTTACTTACTTTTTATTGCATTAACATATTCACTATTAATTATTCACAATACACAATGGTCACTAGAAGAATTTTCCAAGTTGCTCAATTCAAAACTGCTTCAAGACATTGGCTTCCAGTAAACTCCAGAGCATATTTTTCATCAAGACAAAGAGCTGTCAATTTTAACAATATAAGTGAAGGTGGTTTAATTGCTAACGACGATGTATTCTCGAGTCCAGTTTCCGCAACTGCCGCTGCTGAAGAAACTGAAACATTTGAACCAACTGTACACTCTTCAGATGATGTCATCACTGCTGGTCCAGTCAACAGAGCTTAGATACTTTTAGGTTCCATTTATTTATAGGCATGATAATGAATTTACGATTAATTGATTTTTAAAAAACTTTTAATGGCATTTGTAGAACGAAATGAGACTTCAGTGACCCACAACACTTTCGGCTAAAATGTAGATGCTATAGAATAAGTAGTAGTCCTGGATTGTTCGTTAACAAAAGGGACACGTTTGAGGATGTAATTTGATCCTATACAAAGTGATTCTGAACTGCTGTATTTAACAACCTTTGTTGTCATAAGATAAGAAAACCATAAGTTGATTGAAATAGTAAGACACAGAGTTGAAGGTGATTTCCAAGCATTTCACATGATTGTTTAATCTATGACATGATATCTCAACATAACGCCACTGTAAAGATACTGCTAGGAATTTATTTATTTAGAGCAAAGCTATACTACGATGACAATATGTGATTACTTTACAATTCTATCAAGGCTCTGGCTTTCTATTCTATCAGCACGTATATTTTACGTCACATAAACAAATAACTTATCTGGGATGTAATAATTTAGAAACTCAACAATTCCATATTTCCAAGTCTATCGAAAATTCTATCAGTTAACGCAAAATAGATTGACACTTTTCCAGTATATTCTAATCTTGTCCCACCAACCTTCTATATCTCGTACCCAAAAACGTCTGGCCTTCGATGATCTAATAATGGCATGTTTTTTCTGATTGATTCTAAATCATCTAGTTTCAATTCTGCTTGGATCAATTCATAATAGTCACCATCGTCGTCATGTTTCAACTCGTCAGTGTACTTTTCCCCTCGTGCTAAAACTTCACCCCATGGGTCGACGATTATGGAATCACCATAACTTATTCTTTTTATTACTTTTGATAAATCATTAGGGTCTGTTCCAACCTGGTGTTGTCCACATTGAGCTGCATTAATGACAAAGCATTGAGAGTCGATGGCTCTAGCTTTGGATAACAACTCCCAATGGGCTTCCCCTGTACGAGTTGTAAATGCACTAGGAAATGTAATGATATCACTCCCCAATCTCCTGAGCCTCAAAGCCAATTCAGGGAATCTAATGTCGTAGCAAATACCCAACCCTAGTTTAAAATCATCGATGGCGATGGGATCCTCAATCTTGTTTCCTGGCTCAACAGAATTCAGCTCTTTCAATATTGGTCCATTTGGCACGTCAACGTCAAATAGATGCACTTTTTGGTATTCGGAAACTATGGCACCTTTGGGGTCAATCAAAACATGTACATTTCGAACTCTCTTTTTCCCTGGCAAATGTATTCCAATTGATAAGTAGGTCGACCCATTTAAAGACTTGACATAATCCAACAATGGAGATAAGAAATTGCTTTGAACCTCTTGGGATAACTCAATTGAATGGTTGGCATTTCTAGAAATATAGTCGGTTGCTTCTGGTAGAAAAAGTATACGAGCTTTTTCTAATTGAGCTTTTTGTAACAATTTCTTCACAACACGAAGATTCTGGGAAAGATTGGATGATGAGCAAAGCTGACCCACTGCAATTTTCAAAGACAGCATTGAATGTTGTTGGGCAATTAATTAAAATTTGGGTGATATTAAGTAGAAAAATACTCTGGTGCTTGTTGACATTTATTCCGAATTTTTGCTGGATTTCAAACAAAAAAAAACATTTGTCAAACAAAAACGAGAAGCCACACTATGCGTGTACAGGACAAAAAAGGGGTAATCAATCAGCCAATGTTAGTAGTTAAGTTGCTACTTTCTGTTTTGACCCAGATATAAATCAGAATACGAGATGGAGAAATGAAATTAAAGGGGGTACTAGAAGAATGATCTACATAAAGAAACCAGTATCACATGTTGCTACTGTATCAATTGCTTTCATATGATAAATTAAAGTTGATATTAATTTACGGGGTTTGGTTGTCACATATTTTTTTTGTAAATGTGTTTAATAAAATTATGCCACATTAAAGTTTATTTAAGAAATAAAGTGGCAGGGTACAACATAATAGATAAGAAAAATTACAATCTTACTAGTATTTGGGGTAAAAATCTGAAGACTCTACCGATTAACTTTCTACCACATATATTTTGTCAATTCAAATTCTATGACAATCAAAAACTCAAAAGCTTATTACAAAACTCTGTACTCCCCCCATTTGTTTCCCTAAATTTTGCAAAGAAACATACGAAAAAATTTCTGGTATTTCAATCACTCGTAAATTCATTAAGTATCACTATAAGAAAACTACTTAAGCTCTGTTAACTGGACCAGCAGTAACAATGTCCTCAGATGAATGTATAGTTGGTTCAAAAATTTCAGCCTCTTCAGCAGCAGATGCAGAACTGGCCAAAACATCATCATTAGCAATCAAATTACTATCACTTATACTATTAAAATTGACACATCTTTGTCTGGATGAGAAGTAGGCCCTCGAATACACTGGCACCCAATGTCTGGTTGCAGTCTTGAATTGAGCAATGTGGAATATTCTTTTAGTAACCATTATATAGTAGGGGAGATATCAAATTGTGAATAGGTATGAAAATAAAAAGTCAGGTTTTATGAAATTGAACTCTGATTTGATAGGTCTTTCTTTTTCCCTCCTCTTGTTATGAAAAATCAAGGATTATTTATATTATTTCTGAATTACAAATACGGGATGGAAAATCATGAGAAAAATAAAACACCCATTGTTACACAAATCCCCATGTTTTTTTCATGTTCCTCAGCTCCGTAACTGAGTCACTTGAACCTATATGCAGTATGACAACAGTTTGTCATTCCTGATGTCCGGGGTAAAAAGATAAACTTTTCACAACTGTTTTTAATCTTTTGATTAAGCATTTCAAAAACAATGTTATTTACGAATGAGCATCACATCAAGGAGATGATCTTTATCCTGATAGTAATCAACTAAAATATGACCATGTAGTTTTTAGCTATATTCATAAATTCAAAACCTCGGAATAAAAAAAAAGAAATGATTCACAAGTCAATGTTAGTGCGCTATTGAACGTCTTCCAATAACCACGGAAACCTTTTTACACCTAAAAAAAATAATCCCGCCATTTCCCTAGATCCAACCATAGATCGGTTGTTATTATTTAATGTCATCGGATAGTTTACTCTTTAAAATAACGACGAGAATATTGGTTGTTTTTAGAAACCCTGCAACCGGGAGTTGTCTGGAGATTATATGTGGCATGATTTGTAGTTTACCATGTTCCGTTCATCCACATGTCCATTGTTACCGCATAAAGACTGCCGCATTTGATTGATTGTTTTTTTTTTTGAAGAAGCTAACATAATTTCTATTGTTAACACTGTAACCATTTCCGTGATCGCTACTGAGGTATTGTATTTCCTGATTAAACCATTGCATCACTTTCAATTCAGAAAAGTATATTCAACTTTAATTCCACTATTCAAAAGTTACACAAAACACTATCTTTGTTTTTTTTAGCCTGATTGGACGACCACCTCCTTTGTTGTTTTTTTTTTTTCTTTGGCTTCTGGTTTGTGCGTTGCTCCTCCGCAAAAGTCAACGACAAAAAAAAAATGTTGCTCAATAATCTTGTTCTCTTTTTTTTCTCCTATCTCTTATCTGCTATTATTTAGGAAATACTATAAAAAGTTATTAGAAGTATGGGTACAGCTTGGGAATTAACACAGGCTCTCAAAGATCAAATATTCAAATATGCTTCTTTCAATCAAACCCCGGTGTCGTTGAGACAGATGGTCCAATTTGGTCCTGTTCCTTCCCCAGGTTCAATTTTCTTAGCATCAAGATTTATTGTTGAAGAATTACCAATCCGATTAGCTAAAAAAGTGAAAGATTTGGAGAATGCACCATTAGGATTGAATGAAATGCCATCCACAATTCAGGTGAAAAATTGGTACGCCCAATCCTTTCAAGAATTAACAGAATTACATAAACCGAAAATTAGCGACGAGTTGGCAAAGCTCTTGTCTAAAGGTGCCAGCAAACATTCTCTACCAGAGGATTCGATAAATGAAAAACCTCATACCAAGCAAGAGATTCATCGTATACCCGACCTGCTAGAAGATAACCCAGCCATCAATAATATTTTTAGCGACGATGGGATCGTTGTTCGACATCACCACCATCACCATTCCATTTCCAGAGCAAGACCCCGTTTAAATGACAATACCCAAACAAGAGTTGAATCACCTACATATGGTATGTCGTACTTTAACCCATGTCCGGGGAACATTGTGTGGCCAAAAGAAGTCTATGACTACAACAAATTGGTTCGTGAAACATTGGAAATAATCAAGAAAAGACACGATGCTACAGTGGCAACTATGGCACAAGGGGTTCAAGAATGGAAAAATAAAAATCAAACTGTGATGGTCAATTCCCAAATTCAGACATTTTTAGATCGTTTCTATATGTCGAGAATTGGTATAAGAATGTTGATTGGTCAACATATTGCTTTGAATATGGCTCAGAATTCACCAACAAAACAGAGATTAAGCTCATTGATTAATGGTTCTCAAGGAACCACCAAAAAGCCACGTTCAAATTATGTTGGTGTCATTTGTACTGATTGTAATGTCGGGGAGATTGCTGAAGATGCTATTGAAACTGCCAAATACATTTGCGAAGAATATTATGGGTTATTCGAAGCCCCAGAAATACAGTTGATTGCACCTCAACAAGATATAAATTTCATGTATGTTCCTGGACACTTGATTCATATGCTTTTTGAAACTTTGAAAAACTCATTGAGAGCAACTATCGAGTTCCATACACCAAAGTTGAAACAAAAGTTGATAGATGAAGATCCAAATTTGAAATTCGACGAGATTGATATAAATGATTTGAAATTTCCTCCTATAAAAGTAATTATTCTGGAAGGTACAGAAGACATTGCCATAAAAATTTCCGACGAGGGAGGCGGTATACCTAGGTCATCATTACCATTGATTTGGACGTACTTGTACACAACCGTGAATGAAACTCCAAAATTAGAGCCTGAATATGATCAAACTTCATTTAAAGCACCAATGGCTGGTTTTGGTTACGGTTTACCAATCAGTAGATTATATGCACAATACTTTGGTGGTGATTTGAAGTTGATTTCCATGGAAGGCTACGGAACTGATGTTTACTTGCATTTGAACAGATTAAGCAGTTCTAATGAACCGCTTCCATGACTAGAGAGGTTAAAAGGCAGTGTTCGAATAAGTTCAGTTTCCATAGTAACGTTAGTTTACCTGGCTATATTAGGGATGATTTTTTGGAGCTGAATTTTAAAGAGTAAAACACAAAAAAAAATAGCCACAACCGAAAAGAAAAGAAAAAGTACCGAAATGAAAGGCTAAACAGTAAAGGTCAGAATCGGTATTAAAGATAAACATGTCTAATGATATAGGAATACCATACTAGAATTTAGAGTCTAGAAATTATTTAAGTAACCTTTAATAGTAGTTGTATTAGAAAAATATGAAAAACTCTTGCAATGTGTTTCAACTGCCTCTTTTGCTCATCGTAAGGTTGTTGATTGATTGGTGATTGTGTATTGATGGAGTTCTCGGTGATCTGATGTGGGGAGATAATAGAATTAGTCGTGCAATTGTTACCAAAAGTAGTCATTCCGAGGACTGATTTAATTTCTTCACATGTCGTAAAGCGGGGAAACCAAAAAAAAATAAATACAAGAGCAACAAATCAAACAGAATACAAAGAGAGAGCAACACTGTAAGTGATTAAATTGCATTAGTAAAATCTTTAACCAAATTCTTTCGGGGTTAAAAAAAAATTAATACTAGGTGCTCGGCACGTGACCGTTTTTTTTCAAGTGCAAAGTGGAGTTAGTGGGAACAACAAAAGAAAAAAATTTACAAACATTGATTAATCAAAGAGAAAAGAAAGGAAAAGAGAAAAGGTATTACTTTCAAGGCACACCCGTCATTCATTGGTAATAAATATAAACTATCAAATAATACCTGTACAAAACTTTTTGTTATCACCCACTTTATACTAGTTATATTAATAATTTCATTACATGTCTTCATCACAGCCTAGAACTAAACCTTGGGAAGTATCGCAAGGAAAATCAGCAGCATCAACAACTGAACCACTAACGAGTAATATACCGCCATCTTCATTATCAAACTCCTCAACAACTGCCACAGCTCAAGGACAACCACAACTGCAAATACAGCCACCGTCTGTGCCAGAACTTCCTACCTCGCTTTCATCAGATTTGAACACCATGGCAGAATCTTCGCCGTATGGGGGTTATGGAAATTCGTCAATGAATCGATACGGCACCACTGGTGGCTATGGATCAAGCATGTATGGTGGTGGATATGGATCCATCATGTATGGTAACTCGATGTATGGCGGTGGATATGGATCCAGTATGTATGGAGGCGGGTACGGAGGTTATGCGAGTGGATATGGTGGATATGGGAGCTATGGAAGTGGAATGTACGGTGGTGGAATGTATGGTAACAACCCTTCGATGATGGGACAAGGAGGACTAGGAGAAGGTACCCAGGCTACATTTCAATTGATAGAGAGTATAATAGGGGCAGTTGGGGGATTTGCTCAAATGTTAGAAGCCACATATATGGCCACACACTCGTCATTTTTCACAATGGTCAACTTGGCAGAGCAATTTGGCAATTTGAAGAACGCGTTGGGATCAATATTAGGTATATTTGCCTTGATAAAGTTTGTTAAAAAGATATTCTACAAAATAACTGGTCGAGTTTATAACTATGGCATCAACGCTTCAGAATTTACCAAGTTTGAAAAAAATCAAAAGAAATTAGAAGAAAACTTAAGAAGAAATCAATCAGGCCAGAAACCAAGAATTTCATTAAAGCCATTGGTGCTTTTCTTGGTGGCTGCTGTAGGATTCCCATATTTATTATCCAAGGCAATCAAACTCATTGAAGAAAAGAATCAACGCCCACCACCTGTTCCTAGCAAAATTCAGTTTGCGAGAGCCTTGTATGAGTTCAACCCACAAAACCCACAAGTTGAAGCACCATTGGAACCTAAAGAAATTGTAGCTATATTGGACAGCAGGGATAACTGGTTGAGAATTAGAAAAAGAAGCGGAACAATGGGATGGGTTCCTCTGAATTATGTAGAAGTCATTGATACTTAGTGAAAATTATAAACATTTATTATTATAATTTACAGTTGTCTTTACACAAGGATTTTTAAAGCCTGGCAAAACTCTAAACATTCGTCATATTATCTACTTTGATAAAGAACAACAGTCTTTGTTGGGCCATTTCTCTTGCTTGAAAACTATTATCAACAAACTGTAGTTATAGTGCAACACAAAAATATTTTAGTAACATAAACTAAATCTATCAGTAGAGTAATTACACAAACGAAGGTAGTAAAAATGAGTATGTTTTTTTTTTGCAATTATATACTCATACACAATGGTTGATTTTAGAGGACTACTTACTGGATGTCTAAAACAATTAGACCTACCAATGAGTAGGCTAGGATCAAAAAAAAAATCATCCATCCCAATGTAAGCCTTAGCTATACAGAAAACATAATATAATTTCCATTCAATTACAAGCCATCATCTGGTCTGCATTGCTCACTTTCAACCTTGGAGCCCTTGTCCTGTAAGTTCTTGTAGCCAAGTTTGTTCTTACGAACTTTTGATATTGCATCAGCACGATGTTTGGCCACCTGGGCCATGTCGATACCTTCAGCAAGTATTTCTCCCGTTTTCTTATTCAAATAGGCTGCGGAATCTGCTGTTTTGTGAGCAGCTTTATTCATCTCAGTAGCTGCACTTTCAACGTATTCGATATCTTTAGCTGCAACCTTTCCCAACTTGAGATTTACTTTATTCAAAGCGTTTTTTGCAGCCTGAACGATCGAGTAGGAACGATAAACTATTAGTGGGGAGGATTGAACGACGGGTCGTAACATTATCGATAAAGATTTGATTCTTGATAATTGTAAGAACCAAAAAAAGAAGAAGAGAAGTAGGAATACTATTCAGACTGTGAATGTGGTTTGGTTATTAAAGTTTTTTCTCGGAGTCTAACCCCGTTTTTCTCAAGATCATGCATCATCAGATTAAAGTTGTTTAAGGGATGTATTTGTATTTTATCGTTTCTTTTTAGAGTGGTAATTATTATTCTCTCACTCCTTATTTGTGAAAAATAATGACATATTTTCCAAACCTATTATTGCAAACCACATACAATTTTTTATTGAATAGCTTTATATACTGATAAAAACAATCTAATATCCTGACTATATATGTATCCACGAGTGCAGAAGACTGGCTCTACATCAAATCTTCTGGTCTATTCTGTTCAACTGGAACTTTTCTTCCTTTGTCTTCTAAATTAGCGTAGCCTTTGGTGTTTTCTTTAACTTCATGTCTTGCTTGTACACGTTCACTAAGATCTTCAGCATCTTGAATACCATCTGCTAAGACTTTTCCTGCTTTTTTGTTAGCTGCTTCAGCTCCTTTCTTGATGTCTTCCGCACCAGCATCAACATCCTCAGCTACGTCTTGAGCTTTTTTGATACCATCAGATAAAACTTCACCTGTCTTTTGGTTGACTTTCTCAGCCCCTTTTTTAATATCTTCAGCACTGATATCCACATCATCAACTACTTCTTGAGCCTTCTGGATACCATCTGATAAGATTTTTCCTGTTTTCTGGTTGACTGCTTCAGCACCTTTCTTGATGCTTTCAGCACTAACATCCACATCTTCAACTGCGTCTTGGGCTTTTTGAATACCGTCAGCTAAAACCTTTCCTGTTTTCTGGTTAATTGCCTCGGCGCCTTTCTTAATATCTTCAGCTCCTATACCCACATCGTCAACTGTGTCTTGTGTTTTCTGGATACCGTCAGCCAAGACTTTCCCAGTCTTTATGTTCACATCATCGAGTGTGGCTTTAACTTTGTTTTCTCCTTGCTCAACACTTTCTTCACCTTTCTTTCCAAAAAGAACTTTGGCGGATTCTTTGATGATGCCTCGGTTATTTCTAGTTGTTGTAAATGTTCTTAAAGGAAATGCAACTCTTGCTCTGAATAAACTTTGACGCAACATAGTTATTTTGTTATCTTTGTTTTTAAATTTTTTTATTCCAGAAGGATATATTTGACAACCTTCGAGGATTCGGGAATTGCTCTGCCCTTTTATATAATCGTGGCTGCATTTTGTGAATGTTGCTAAACGTTGTAATATTGCTATCGGAAGTGTGTAATCATACTTGCGGTCTTTTTTTTGTTTTGTTTTTTTTTGTTTTTTTACGTTCTATGCAACAGCAACTATTGCTGTCAATAGAAAATGCAGCAATATTTGGTCATAGTTGCGCTCTGGGCAATTTACACATACTTAGAGGTCTTTAGTAAATACAAATATCATTATAATATAAACAGACGTATATACTTCATTGAGAATCCACAAAATTGGTAGTGACTATGTATTTGTTCTACTTCTGCACAATTTCATGACAAATACTGGGCTCGTAATGCGTCGACTATCTGTCTTTCATGTGGCGGTAATTGCTGTAAACTATCCGGTGGCAACGACAATATTTGTGCAGCCAAATGTGCTTGATCTGGTGGCATATTGACAAGCTTCTGTTGAACATGAGGTGGTAAATATGGCCAGTTGGAGCCAGGTATAGCTTGTTGTTGCTGCTGCGGTTGAAAATTTTGGCCATTATTTATGTACATATTGTTATTGTATCCTCCTATTTGACCGCCCATGTAAAATGTGGATTGAATTCCTGGTTGTACGGTTTGAACCTGAGGTGTAGATGATATAGATTTCAGAGACTCTTCAATAACACCATTATCTATGAACCCCATTAATAGTAATGCTTGAGCAACACTCAAGGATATTTCTGGTTGGCTTTGAAAAAAATTACGAACCATTGTCGGGTCCGTTTGCAGCAAAGATTTCATTTGAGAAAGTAACTCAATGAACTGTGGAGGAGGGATTTTACTTAGCAATACATTTATGTTATTTGCAGTTTCTAGTTTAAAATTTGGTGCAAATGGTAAAAACTTCGATGCCTGTAAAAGCCTTGATGGGATTTGTTGAATTGGACCACCAACAACTATAGGGGGAGCCGGTGGTGGTAGTGGCATCTGTGGAATTGGGAATGGCATATTGCCGCTTCTGAATCCGCTGGACGGCAAGACTGGAACTTGACTTACGTAGGGGATATTTGCTATCATCTCGTTAGGCAACCTCACATTGGCTGGCAATCTAGAACGGTTTAGTTGCATAATTGTTCTTGTATCGGGTTTTATTTTTTGGGCCTTGTATCCTTCTTTCGACAACTCTACCCTTAGCTTCTTGTTTCGTCCATTTTGATATATCACAACTTGCTGTAATAGTGGTAGAGCCCTTTGTGCATCTTGTACTGTTTTGTATTCGACAAAACAGAAACCTTTGTTTTTTCCAACATGGTCGAAACCTAATCGAACATCTACAATATTTCCTGATCCACAAACAACAGACTCAACTGTACTCTCGTCCCAATCATAAGGTATATTGCCCACGTAGAGGATATTAGAGTTTAAAGGAGGGGGCATCTTTAATGGTATGATGTTATAATAGTCAAGGTGATGAATAAAAAAAAAGACAAACAATTTTTTAAATGAGAGGAAAAAAAAAACAAAGAAAAAAAGAGAAATGTTGTTTCAACACAACATTGCAAGAGTCTCTCAGATAAAGTAATTGGTGACACTTACACGACCAATCAATCATACTTGTTGCCACCATTGAGCAACTTCGTGATCCTCACTACTGTAAGTTAATCATTGTAGTAATCAATGTGGTGTTTGATGAGGTGCTACATCATGCCAATTCCTCGAGTAAAATGTTTAATAATTTGAAGATTGTTATGTAGTTATGATTATGTCATCAAGATTTGTTAATTCTTCTTTCGAAGGTCAATCTCAAGGAGACCCAGCTCATGTTTATGTTTCGTTAATTTGATAACACCGAACGCCCCCATTCGATTTTCTCCACTTCTAGCCTATGGTAGTGTAAGACAAAGACGGTTCTGATTGGATCATTAGGGTCAATGACCATAAGTCGGAGGTTCACTAGCTTATCCGATTATCCCGCTAAAGACAATAACATGAAGAATAACATTCTGTACACTCCTAAGTCCTACAACCATAACAATATTAGTTAAAGATACAATTTCTAATCCCTATACAACTAATATAATTGACACGCACACATTCATAATATGGGGAGGACATCCTACTTTGTTAAACAATGGATAAACATTTTCCGTTGCGAGTGGTAATAGATTTACCCCTCAATTTATTATCCTTAAGCAACTCTTTCTGCCCCACTCAACTTGACTGCTGCACCGTATTTTTGTAATTTGGTTAACAAGTTATCCCCTTGTTTAATCAAGGCATGATATTGGTTGTTCTTGTTATCCGGTCTATTTGTTTCAATTATCCCATTCACCTTATCAATCGTACAATTTAACTTTTTGTTAGGGATGAATTTGCACAAATCTTGATCCAAAAACTCTTCACTTATGTTGAAATTAGTTGCCATAGATTTCAAGGATAATGATTTATAACTTTCCAACAATTGGTTATAAGCTTTGCATCTCATTTCTCTAAGGAAAAAGTTAGCATGTTTGTACAAGTATTTATTTGGCAACAACAACTTTTCATACGATTCCAAAAGATACTGGAAAAAGCAATTGTACTCGCAAGTATATAAAGAATTTGTCAAATTCAACAACGGTTCTAAATTAGGTGTTGTGGATGCGATGGACAAAATCTCGGGAGAATCAATTATTTTGTTTTTCAAATCAACCCTTTCTAAAGACAAAACACCGGCAACGATAGCACAGTGAGCAATTGCTTCATAAGAACAGAGTTCGGTAGATGTAAATGTAGCCAAAGAATCAATTAACAACTTTGCCGCTTCAGCAAAGTTTCTTGTTGCCAACATATAAATGCCATTGTAAGCTTTGAAACGGTTACGACGTTCCCAATCACCTCCCTTCTCACTTAATTGGCCAATTTGTTCCAAATGCTTTTGAACCAGTGGCAAATCGTTGAAGAAAAAATCTATTCTTGTTAGTGTCAACAAATGATCAATTTTGCTACCAGTATTTGGAGTCAATTCTAACACTTTCTTAAATGTCTCTGTAGCATTTTTTCTATCGATAATTTTAGTGTAGTATTCTGCTAATTTTGTTGTTGTTGATGCCACGTCCAACTCTGTGTCTTCCTCATCTTCAGCCTCCTTGATTTTCAGTTTCAATTCTTCAATCACCTTTTCGTTTTCAGAAGCTAATTCACGATATAAACTCTCGTCGTAAGGGAAGTCGGAGATTTCGGTATGTAAATAATGATAATATGGAGCAAGGTGATCTTTTTTGATTGCTTGGAGGATTTCCTCTATAATGTGTTGACGGTCCTTCTCTTCCAAGTCAGTGTGTTGCAATAAAAATTGCTTCTCTGATAATTGAAAATCGGGGATCTTTGGGATATCTGATTCAATTTCCATGATTGCTTAATGATACTAATACTTGAATGGTGATAGAAATGTATCTGAAGGCAAAATCCGAGGACGAAAAAAAAAAAGTGTGTTTTATTAATGAGAACAACATTTCCAAACTTGAATATGTCGCGACCAAACGCGCAAATGTCGTAGATTGAAGAAAAAAATAAAATATAATAAAATAAGCAAATGTCTCGGTGCTTCCCAAACGGAAAATAGAGCATTTTCCGGTAGTAACTAATCAAATTTGTGGGGATATAGAAATTGAACTCCTTAAATCTCAACTATAAATACCGAAATAATAATCATTGATCGATCCAATTTTCAATTATTTTTTCTCTTTTAATTTATTCACTTCATCATCAATCAATATCGATATTTCACATCATGTCAGTTAAAGAAGACATTCCTGCTGTTTTCCTTGAAAAGGTTTCTCCTCGTGGTCTCGAAGCCATCCAGAAAACCAAAGATTTCGTTAACGATTATTGTCTTCCAGCCGATCAAATTTATTTTGAACAACTTTCAGACATCCCATCAGAAAGATGGAAGAGTGTTCCTCCTGTCATTGAGACATTGAAGAAGAAAGCCAAGGAACTTGGTTTATGGAACATGTTTTTGTCAAAGCATTATAAGGAAGGTCCACAATATACAAACTTAGAGTATGGATTGATGGCCAGATACTTGGGTCGTTCATACACAGCACCAGAGGCTACCAACACAGCTGCTCCAGATACCGGTAATATGGAATTGTTTGCCAAATATGGAACCACTTATCAGAAAGATAGATACTTGAAACCCTTGTTAAATGGGGAAATTAGATCAGCATTCTTGATGACAGAAAAAGGTGTTTCATCATCTAATGCTCTCAATATTTCTACAAGTGCTGTCAAGAATTCGAATGGAAATTACGTGCTCAATGGTGTCAAATGGTTTGCTTCAGGTGCAGGAGATCCAAGATGTTCCGTCTGGTTGGTGATGTGCAAGACAGACAACAACAAGCAAAATCCATATCAAAACCACACAGTTTTGATCATCGATGCCAAAAAGGCTTTGGCTACTGGAAAAGTCAAATTGATCAGACCATTGCAGGTCATTGGTTTTGATGATGCTCCTCATGGACATTGTGAGATTCAATTTCAAGATTACGAAGTTCCTGCCGATGAAATGCCTAATGTTGTTATGGCTGGTGTTGGTAGAGGATTTGAGTTGATTCAATCCAGATTGGGTCCAGGTAGAATCCACCATTGTATGAGAGCTATTGGTGCTGGTGAATTTGCATTATTGAGAATTGCTCACAGAGCAAATCACAGATTGATTTTTGGTAAACCTATGAACCAGAGGGAAGGATTCTTATCCAGATACGGACAAAGCAAAATCGACATTGAAAGATGTTTATTGTTGGTGTTGAATGCTGCTCACAAAATTGATATTTCCAATGCCAAAGAAGCACAAAAGGAAATTGCTATGGCTAAGATTGAGACCCCGAGAACTATCTCTGATATTCTCGATTGGGGTATTCAAGTTTATGGTGCTGAGGGTATGTCACAAGATACCGAGTTGGCCAGAATGTATGCTCATAACAGAACATTGAGAATAGCTGATGGACCTGATGAAGCTCATTTGGCCCAATTGGCTAGAAATGAAGCTAAAAAGTTTGCAAAAGTTGACGACTTTTTCGCCAACATGGAAACTCAACGTAGCAAATTATAAGTAAGAGAACTGCTATTCCAAGAATGTGGTAGTATCATACACATGTGTTTCCATGTAGAAAAAACAAAAAAAAAGCCTTGAAAAAAAAAACGCTCATTATCGTTGATATACATTAATACAAATCTGTTATATGAAAATCATTAATCAAACCTTTTTGTAATAACTGCTTTGTCTTTACTTTTTGTTCTCTGATCTTTTTTGCTTGTTGTTCTTTCAACTCACGTTCCGCCACCTCAAATGGCACTTGCTCTAATTTCTCTAAATGGTCGTCTTCTGTATCAATATCCATTTCTCCTAACATAACAACGTTCTCACCTCTCACCATAAACACACCACGATAAGTCTCAGAAAAACGGGTAGGGGCCTCACCTTCCTCTCCCAAATATATTCTTTCCAAAGTGTCTTGTAATACAAGATTGGCAAATTGATCAAATGTTCTTAATATACCAAAAAGATTCCTACCGTCTTTCAATAAAACAAATATCTTTCTATCCACTGAACCAACTATCGCAGCTGCTGTGGTAAATGCATAACTTTCCAAATACAAATCCTCCACATTTTGGAATAATGGATCTGATGCTCGAGACTGTTCTGATTGGGATGATACACTTGACATTAAAATATGTAGTTATTTCCTATCGTTGGGTGTTTCTGTTGTGTGGTTTTTTTTTTGATTTTTTTGTCTTGCTTGATGGAATTTTTTTGTTGACTTAGTGGTTATAGATTTGATATAATTGCACGACCAGGCTATTGTAGTCTTAAAGTGTTATACTAACCGTTACGGCATATTTGGAATGAATAAACACAACTGTAGTTTTTGCTATACCGATTATTCACCAAAAACATTGTAGTATGTGATAGGTTTAACTATTGATGGTTATTCTATTAGCTGTAGTAAACAAATGCACGATAAGAATATTTGTTTGCTTGATGCTGATTATTACTTGTCATATAAACAACTACATCGGTCAGTGAATTTAAGTGACAACAATTGTTTTAATCGGATTTGCATTTTCGTTTGCTTGATCAAATATGCTACTATTAAGGCAAATTCATGAAATTTGGATACACGAATTGTGCCAAAAATAATTCTGCTAAAGCATCGAAGAGGTGCAAACAAACCAAAAAAAAAAAGAAGAAAGAATAACCTAAGAGTATCAACTACAAAAAAAAATGAAATAGAAAAATGAAAAATCTGACTCAAGATGAGATCTTACATTCAAACTTTATAAACCAAAATGTCATTTTTTCAGTACAAGAATTACATAGAAGAGGGTGATCTAGTGCTTGCATATATCAGTAGATCTACAATCAAGCCAATAAATGTTAAGAAAGGTGAAATTTTTAATACCAGATATGGTCATTTTGAGCATGATAAAATGATTGGGATGAAGTATGGAGAACAAATGCCTGGGGCCAAAGGATACGGATTTATTCACTTATTGCATCCAACACCAGAATTATGGACATTATCATTACCTCATAGAACCCAGATAGTGTATTCACCCGACTCATCATACATTATACAGCGTTTGAATGTGAAGCCAGGATCCCGAGTGATTGAAGCAGGAACTGGTTCTGCATCTTTCACTCACTCATTTGCAAGAACCGTTACATTACTGGGTAAAGTATTCACATATGAGTTCCACGAGCCAAGATATTTAGAGGCAAAAAAGGAATTAGAAGAACATAAATTGGACAACACCACCATCACTCATCGTGACGTATGTAACGATGGTTTCAGCATTGATAATGAATTCATTGAAGGGGATGTTGTATTTTTAGACTTGCCGTCACCATGGGATGCCATACCTCATCTTGATTCAGTGATCTCTACAAGCAAAGCAGCTGGAATATGTTGTTTCTCCCCCTGTATAGAACAAGTGGATAGAACTGTACGTGCATTAGAGGAAAATGGTTGGACTGAGATTGAAATGGTTGAAGTGGCGGCTAAACGTTGGAGTGCAAGAAAAGAAATGGTTAGGTCAGTAGCTGATGCAGTACAAAGAATTAGAGAAATTCAAAATGGACGCAAGACAGGATTGGAAGTAATGAAAAAGGGACCTTCCGAAGAGCCACCAGCAAAGTTGCAAAAGACCGATAATGGATACAAAACGCCAAAGAAAAGCACTAAAGTCAAAGAAGGGGACGAAAATTATACATGGCTTAATGCTACAAAATCTGAATCTGAAATCAAGAGTCACACTTCATACTTGACGTTTGCTTGTAAGATTCCTAAACAATAGATATAGTTAGGATATATTAATATACATATTATCTAGTAGTGTATTTACCAACTCTTGTAAGTAAACTGTTATTTTTTGTTGATTTCTCAACTTCGCCTTCCACTCCTTTTTGTTTCGTTTCCACTCACCGAGAAAACCAGCAAGAGAAAATAGAAAAGTGAAAGCTGGGTTGGACACTAGTATCTTTTTTTGCTGTGTTGACACATTCATAGTAAAGCAATTAATATATCTATATCATGTCTACTCCAATTGGTATGTATAAATTAGCAGTACATCCTCATCTTTGATGGCATGGTTACTAACAGCATCAATTTGTAGTGCTTGATCAAGGTACTGGTTTTGTCAAGATTGGTAGAGCAGGAACCAACTTTCCTGATCATACATTTCCTTCCATGGTAGGACGACCAATTTTACGAGCTGAGGAACGAAACATACTAGTCCCATCAGATGTTGAAATCAAAGATATAATGTGTGGGTCTGAAGCTAGTCAAGTCAGATCCTTATTGCAAATCAATTATCCAATGGAAAACGGTATAATTAAAAACTGGGAAGATATGGAACACTTATGGGACTATGCATTTTATGAAAGGATGAAAATCAATCCTCAAGGTCAAAAAATCTTGTTAACAGAACCACCTATGAACCCATTAAAGAACCGAGAAATGATGTGCCAAGTCATGTTTGAAAAATACGGATTTGATGGTGTTTATGTGGCCATTCAAGCAGTTTTGGCATTGTATGCACAAGGTTTGAGTTCTGGTGTTGTTGTGGACTCTGGTGATGGTGTGACTCATATTGTGCCAGTTTACGAATCGGTTGTGTTAAATCATTTGACGAAAAGATTGGATGTTGCCGGGAGAGATGTTACTAGACATTTGATCAACTTGTTGTTTCGTCGTGGTTATGCTTTTAACAGAACAGCCGATTTTGAGACTGTTCGTCAAATCAAAGAAAAATTATGTTATGTGTCCTACGATTTGGGATTTGATGCTAAATTGGCTCGTGAAACTACAACTCTTGTGGAAAGCTATGAATTGCCAGATGGTAGAGTCATTAAAGTTGGATCTGAGAGATTCGAAGCCCCAGAATGTTTATTCCAACCACATTTGGTCGATGTCGAGCAACCTGGTGTTGGAGAAATCCTTTTTAATACTATTCAATCTGCAGATGTGGATATTAGATCATCATTATACAAAGCAATTGTCTTATCCGGAGGTTCTTCCATGTACCCAGGCTTACCTTCAAGATTGGAAAAGGAATTAAAACAATTGTGGCTAACTAGAGTGTTGCAGGGTGATGCTTCTAGATTGGATAAATTTAAGGTGAGAATTGAGGATCCCCCAAGACGAAAACATATGGTTTTCATTGGAGGTGCAGTGTTAGCCAATATCATGGCTGATAAAGATCATATGTGGATCTCAAAACAAGAATGGGAAGAACAAGGACCAAGAGTGTTGGAAAAGTTAGGGCCTAGATAAGGTTTACATATATGATTTTGTATTTTCATTAACATAGATATAAATATTTTATACACTAGCTGTAGTTTAAGTTTTGTATTTGTTTCATTACAGAGTCCACCAAAGCATCATATCTATCACTTGTCATACCGTCACCCGAAATCCTACTATTATAACCGTAGTTTATAGATTGGTGAACAACTTCCCGAATAAAATTCTCGCTAACTATTTTTGGCAGTAGAAAGTCACAAGTTAGACATTGTTCAATTGTCCATCTATCGTTTGGGTCACGGTGTAAACAGTTTTTCATCAATTCGATAGCACTAACAGGCACCGGGGTATTTCCAATGCCACTACTGGGGAAGGAAATCTTTATATGCGGATTAGTTATAGCCATCAATTTTTGATTGCCAGAATATCCAGCAAAAGGTGCCTTCCCGTATATGAATTGATACAAAATACACCCGATTGACCATATATCCGAAGGCTTGCCTACCTTCCAAATTCTTGCTGAGGTATAATTTGATTCGCAAATGGCTTCGGGTGCCATGTAATTGGGTGTACCAATCTGGTTCTCTCTGTAAACATTTATGGTGTGGTCAGGTACAGCATTAGCAATACCAAAGTCTATGATTTTCAACATGCCCCTAACAAACAAAAAATTCGCTGGTTTCAAATCACTATGTACAATGCCAGCATCGTGAACATCTTTTATGCATTTAAACATTTCAATTGTGTGATATTTAACAAAGTTCAAATCCAACGGAGCATCCAATTTCAATCTATATTGAAGAACCTCGGCTAAATCAAGATCACCTTTTTCCATTATAAGATAAAGCGAACTTTCAGTGGTGGCATAATCAACCAAAGTCACTACTCTTTCACATGACTTTAGCTTTGTAAGTAAATCAATTTCCCCTTTGAATCCACTCACATCTTCGAATTGACCAAGTTCAACTTTTTTGAGAGCATAGACACAATTGTTATTGAGGGATCTCACTCGGTATACTTTAGATGATCCTCCTTTTCCTATAAGTTCCAACTTCTCGTACAGTTTACCATTTATTATTAATGCTCGTTTATTTCCAGAATGCTGGGGTCTATCGTAATGAGCTTTGGGTGGTATAGGTGCAGAGGGCAATACTTGTTGCTGATTTTGGCTACTGGCTTGAGGTTGTTGGGGAGGTTTTGGAAAGTCTTGTAACGTATTTCTAAATACTGGTTGTGCCGGGGGTATCATGGAATTGCTTTGCACATTAGGTGAGGGGGATATAGCAGATTTAGGGGCTTTTGGTTTGCGGAAAACATCAACAGCACTGTTGACAGGTATTTCACGGAGTGGCATACGACTTTGTTTGGGTTCTTGGAACTCTTTAGATTTATGTTCTTCGTAAGGAGACTGTAGTGCTGCTATTTGTTCAAGTTTTTTTATTTTCAATTCGGCCAATTCGTTTTCCTTTTCTTTTTTCACAAACTCTTGTTCCATTTGCTCTCGTCGTCTTGCTTCGATTCGTTTTGTAATGGTATCCTCAGCATCTATGGATGAATGGTTCTTCTTCAAAAGAGGGGAGAATCTTTCTAACGACGGGGCCTTTGGTATTATTTCACTCAACAGTTTGTGTTGCGGTGTAATGTTAAACTTGCTTTCAATTTTAGGTGATAGTTCGTCTCCAATTGGTGTGCTTTCTTGAACAACGTCAGTACCTCTTTTGGGGGGTCCCAACAGTTTGCCGAACCTTCTTTTCCGTTTACTACGCAAGTCTTCAAATGTTTTGCTGCCTGGTGTTGTTGTCGCTGCAGTATTTATACTTGATCTATCTTCAGACAAATTTGTAAATGAATTAGATATTTCACGAGATCGGGTTGATTCGTTTGTAAAATGTGCAGCTAGTTTGTTTCGTAATGTATTGTCTCTTTTACTGGAGGAATCTGGGAAATCTAACTCATACTTTCCTGTTATTTGAGATGGTAGTGTAGAAGTTTTGGTTCTTTCATTCAAACACTGTATGCTATATGAGCTTAATGCCGGGGGTAGAACTGTTGGGTCGTCCTCTAATGCTAAACGTCGTTTGGTTGAATTGTTGCTTGATGGTGACGACCGATGCAGGGAAAAACTCGTCGCCACATGTGATAATAAATCATGTGGCATCGTCAAATCCAATCAGTATCTAGAATATATAATATAGTCCACAAACAAATGAACTGATGTTATAACTGGAGTGGGTATGTACAAATCAGAAGAACGGAAATGATTATTAAAGAAGAAGAGTTGTGATAGTTTCAATGTTGTGAGTATGTGTGTGCTCACTAGGTTTTTTTTTTATTTTCTTATTTGTAAACAAAAAAAGAGAAAAAAAATAATAAGACCAAAATGGGAAAAGTGAAAAAGGAAAAGAAAAACAAAGTACCGACGCGCTTCAAAATAATTTCAAAACGGTTTGCTACCACACAGTGCTATTAAACTCTTTGTTGTTTGTTCTTGAATTAATTCTATACATTACAGGGTTATTAAATGTGTTTAAATAGATACTGAATAACATATTTCAAGACTTTATCCTAAATATCAGTTGAAGTAGCAAGAATGCCCTAAGTTTTATTGTGAAATTGATGGGGTTTTTTTTTTTAAAATGAAAATTTTAACCAATTTAAGTTGAAATAATTTACATTTCTGTTTTGTAAAGTTAGACACATACAAAGTGATATATAAAAGAAAAATCATGCTCAAAACTATAGAATCAGCTTGGTAATCTTTTTGGAAAAGGAAAACCACGATACACTTACTATAATGGCATAATAGTAAAGAAATTATCATCACATTCAGGGCGAACTTGAGATACACTACCATTACCTGTAACAAATAGACTGAAACCTGGACAAGTAATTGCTTCGGTGGCTTAGTTGGTTAAAGCGTAAGTCTCATAATCTTAAGGTCGCGAGTTCGACCCTCGCCCGAAGCAATTATTTTTTTTGCATTCTTTTTATTTTTTTAGACATTTTAATCATAAATAATTTTTTTTTTACTATTATCTACATATTTTGAATAATTATGTATACTATGTATCTATTTTCTATTTAAAACCCTCCTGTTAAATCTCGTATTTTATCCACCTCCTCTTGTAGTGCTTTCAAGTCATCCAAAATATTTGCCGTGGAATCGTTATTTGTTGAATACATGTTGCCATTAACGGCAATTTTCGGTGGTAGTGGTGGTGCTGATGTTTGAGTATTTGAAAATATTTCTGTAGTATTCAGAGGTGAAGTTCGAATTGGGAGTGGTGGAGCTGGAATCCTTCTCCTGGGTGGCGGTGGAGGAGGAACAGGTTTATTTGGTAATGGTGATGACGCTGATCTATGTCTTGATGGTGGAGGGATCGGGGCCAACAGAGAAGATCCACTATTTTGAATGGTGTTTTCCATGGTTTGCCCAGTCATCTGACTTGTAAAAGCAGAAAGTGAAACTTTTGGTTGTGGTGGCAGTGGTGCAGAATTATGTTCAAGACTATTATTATAAGAATTGTCATTAGTGATGAAATCATTAAAATCATTACTATTATTATTGGTAGTGGTAGTAGTTTGAGAATCCTTCGATGGAGCAAACATTCTAGCCATATCCGCAGGACCCGTTACATTCGGTCTCAACGGTTCCGGCGAAGGACTAAACAATCTTGCCATTTGAGCAGGTCCAGTCATATTGGGTTGCAAGTATGGTGTGCCACCAACACTCATTGTATCAACAGCATTCAAGTTTTGAAAATGGTTCATTTGTGACTCCATGTCTTTAAGCACTTCTTTCTCCTCCTCATCAGGCTTTTTCATTTGTTGTAGTAATTTATCCATAGGTAACAGATAATCTAATTGCTGTTGTTGTTGTTGCAGCAGTTGCAGTTGATCAACTAGTAGAGGGGATTGTGCTGGACTTATTAACGAAGCATCATGAACATCTACTTCATCGGAAAACTTTACTGATTTTGATTTCTTCGATCGTTTGTTACTTGAAGGTCTTTCACCTGTCAACAAAAACTGTGTGAATCCATCAATATCCAACGGTTGCTGAGGTTCTTGGTTTTGGTCTGTTTCCTCTTCTTCTTGTAGCCTTTTTTTTGATAAGATTGACGGCGGTGTAGGTACTGGTGCTTTGATTTTAATCAAGGACCTCAGTGGTGTTTCTCCTTGCAAAGTATGACTGATTAATCTTAATAATGCAAAAAACTCCCCGATATTGATAGAATGCAATATTTTGAAAAATATCTTGTTGATTATTTCCTTGATCTTCTCTGGAATCTTGAAATTGTTTAAAAAATTATAGACATCGTGAATAGAAATTGTTCGTGAATTTGTTCTGGCTAGTATATCACTATACCACCTCATATATGTTTTGGATTCTTGTAATGTTAATTCTTGGGCAGTTAACGATAATGGAATACCATCTTCTAAGTCTCTTAACAGGGATATGTTATCATAGCTATTATTGTCACTATGTACTTCCATGGGGGTATAATTGTGTGGATTCAACTGATCCGCAGAATTATTTTTAAATTGATCAGGATAAAGATGCTGTATGCTACGAAAGTTCAAGGGAGTGGGTGAGTTATTATTACTGTGAAGATTCCCATTTTGCCAGTTGTATCCATTCATGATAGCTGTTGATGCAGTGATGTGCTGAATAATCCAAAGGCTAAGGTATAATAGAATGGTGGTGTTGTTAGGAAAAGGTCCAAAAAAAAAAAAAAGATAAAACAATAATCAAATTTTGCTTTATCGTTAATTTTTGTCGATTTTAGTATTTTTTGCTGTTCAAGAGAAATTAAGTGCGTCTTTCTTTGTTTTCACGCTTTGTTTTTTTCGTTTTTTAGTATTCCTTTCACTCCGAATTGTTTCAATTTTTTCTCTTTATATGTATTATATTCTTAGTAATAAAGTATCTCATACGAGCAAATGAACAATGAAACCCTTATTTTGAAACAGCACGACATATTTTATTGAATGTACTTATAAACCTAGATCAGTTTATTATTATCAACCTTTTCCAAATTGGATTTTATAAGCTATCTGTAGTGCCTAAGAATGCAGACACGTTAACCTTCTCCCAACCTCCATCACCACTTCGAGTACTATTTAAATTGGGTCAAGAGTATCACAAATTTTGCTGGTCATAAATAAGGTCAACCAAAAACATAAAATTTGCGTATTTGTCACAACACAGAGAAAATGAGTTATTAGGAAATTATAATGAATTAGATTAAAGTATAAACAGCTTTACATACTAAGAAAAAAATAAATTAATAAGGGGGGAGGGACAGGGGTTCACAAAATATCAAATATCCAACCCAGTTGGAGATGGGGATAACCACTAAGAAACCATTAATATTCAACCTACCATCATACTCTCATGGCTTCTTGCAATGCAACTGTCTCACTGATATGCCTATTATTGTTAATACCAATACTTTGTGGAGTACCTACCCAATCCTTATCTTCTTCTAAATCTAAAGGCTTACCCTTACCTGAAGGAGGTTGGTCTTGCATGTTAGACATTGCAATTCTTTCAACTTGATCAGCTGAAGGCATGAAAATAACTTTAGTTCCAGCATTCTTAGACACTGCTTGCATAGTATCCAAATAACGGATTTGCATAGCTGCTTTAGATGCCAAAATATCACTGGCCTTTCTAATGATCTTGGAACTTTCAAGTTCAGCTTTGGCACTAATAATTTTGGCCTCACCAATTCTTTTAGCTTCAGTGGCCATGGATAATGAAGCTTGTACTTTATCAGGTAATGTCAAGTCCTTAATCAAAATACTTTCAACATTTACACCCCAGTCAGCAGCCGTTTTAGAAATTATCAATTCGATAGATTCAGCCACTTCTTCACGTTTTTCAACAACATCTTGTAATATTCTACCCCCAATCACATCTCTCAATGTTGTTTGAGTTCTTTCAATAATGGCTTGATGGATGTTATCAATATCAAATATGGCTTTCATGGGATCAATTATATTATAATAGACAACTGAAGTTATAGTGATACTAACATTATCCTTTGTAAAACATTTTTGAGCTGGGATTTCCCTAATATTGATTTTGATGGAGACTCGAGTCAATTTCTCAGACCAAGTGTTGACATATGATAAACCTGGTTCAACTGTACGTGTCAATGCACCAAATGTTTGGATAAGACCAACTTCACCTTGTTCAACTTCTTGATATGGGTTTCGACAAAGACAACAAAATAACCCACAGGTACCAAACATTGAACCCAACCCGGCTATAAAACTTTGATAACCAGTCATTGGAGGTTGCTCATAACTTCTGGCAAAATTGTTCAACACCATCTCTGGTTTGTGAGTTGGTTGATCGGTAATTGCTGCTTGGGACTTTTTATAAGTATCAGGATCAAAAGAATCAGTGGAATGATTTGATTGAGCTTGCATTGTAATTGAGAATGTTAAGTAGTTTAATTAATAAGAATAAAGAATAAGGAAAAAATAAACTGTAATACTTGATAAAATTATAAAAAAGAATAAAAAATTGAGAATCAGTTGAAGGGGAGGGATAATTCAAGGACTATTTATAGTAGTTTGTTATTGTTTTTTTTCTTAATTTTTTCTTGGAGGGTTAAAATAGTTTTGCTAGATTACTTTAAATTGATTAATTTATTGATGATTGATTTATTGATTGTTGTTATTATTATTGTCCTTTGTGTCCGTGTGCGGGTGGGTCTAAAATTAGTAGCGCCGTGCATAAAATAAGGTCAGGATTTTTCGCTCCATACTTTTTTTTTTCAGTATCTACACAAATTAAAACACGAATTGAGGCAATGCAGTGATTGATTGATAGTTGTGAGCATCTACAACAGATCAAAACCCCACAAATTCAAATATTATTATATAAGAACAAAGCAAGATATATTTGTCTATCTCCAAAATGTAATCTTCAAGTATAATGTGTGGTATTGTACATAGCTAGGAGTGGAATAATACGGAGTTGATGAACATTAGAATGTAGTAACACTCTTAATTGGGAGGTATTCATTGGTCAAATAAAACTAATGATTTACTTAATCGGGACTACTAAATTGAACTTCTTGGCAATATCGATGATGATAATTTTTGATTAGCAATCAACCTCGTTCGATAGTTCAAAATATACATGCAAACGTGTAATTTCAATGTCATTCAATGTAAATGTGCAACAGCCATATAATTAACTAAGAGGCGCAATAGTAATCATCATCCGTGTTTTTTTTTCTTTGCTATCGATATTGACAGTATACAGCTCGGAGATACCATGTACCACAAAGGCAATGTTTTAAACGAAAATAAATGGCTGATCAATTACGTAATGCCCTAAAACAATCTATTTTTTTTGAACTTTACGAACTTCGTTTGTATGCAGTCTAACTAGCCAAATCACAAATAGTTTACTTAAACACCAACAGGCTAAGAGGCATACTATCATTTGAAGTAATGAGTAGATTTAGAGTTGGCTTACAAAATGAAAGTATCATATTTGCAACAATCAAATTAGTTAGTTGTTACGTTATCAAACCTCACGAAGGAGCCAATTGAAAGATCAGAGTAGTCTTGTCGAGTATCTTGATTAGTACCGTTCTTTTATATTCTATTCTAAGTCTTTCTATAATATTTAAATTTCCAAATTTTCAATCTGTTTGACTAAATCATCGTCACCACCTAATCCATGAACAAAATCTGCCAATAAATCTCTTGGGTCTTCTAACCCAATTGAAACTCGCAATAATTTCTTACTAATATGATCATCACTCATAGCTCTCCATTCAATCAAACTTTCAGTACCACCCAAACTAGTAGCATGATGAAACAATTTCAATTTAGAAGGTAATCTTTTTGCTTTATCTTCAGAAACCAACTCAATTGAAAACACAGGACTTTGACCAATTGGCATCTGTTTCTTGATATATTCATCGTCTTGTAATGACCCATGATAAATTGTTTCTAAATCAGGGAATTTATCCTTATTTTCAGCAATATATTTAACAATAAATTCTGCTGTGGCTGATTGTCTTCTAATACGTAATTCAAAAGTCCTCAAACTTCTCATCAATAAAGCACTTTCCAAATTACCAATGTTTGTTCCCAACACTAATCTATCCAATAATAATTTATTTTTAATTTCTTGAGATTTGACCAATAAAATCCCTGCTAGTAAATCACTATGACCACCGAAAAATTTAGTAGCCGAATGCATAACAATATCAGCACCAAAATCAAAAGGATTCATCAATGGAGGAGGAGCAAATGTGGCATCAACTGATAATAATGCACCTTGAGCATGAGCTCTTTCAGCATATTTCAGAATATCCAAATTGGTACCATAAGGGTTAACTGGGGTTTCTAAATGAACCAAATCTCCCTTTTGTAATACTCCATCAAAATTATCATCGATACCAATTTGTTTTAATCCAAAATTTCTTGTCCAAATATCGGCAATTCCATGAACACCATGATAAATTTGTCCAAATGCCATAGTCTTAGGATTGACATAAGTGATTAATCCATTAAACGCACCCAATCCAGAATTATAAATGACTGCTGGATAACCAGTAATTTTTTCAATAATGGCTTCTATTTGAGCGGCATTAGGATGGTTTTCACGTGAATAAACCAAAGTGTTAGGATCAGTTAATCCACCAGGAACTAATTCATCAGGATTGTTAGAATAACTGTATGTTGTTGAGATATGAATTGGGTTGATTACATCAATCACACGTTTAAGATGATCACCACCATGGATAGAGTCAGTTGCCAAGCGAGTCATTATTGAAAGGGTTACAGAGTTTGAAGTTTTAAGTGGGGAAAGAAAAAGGGAAAAGGGAAAAGGGAAAAGAGATAAAGGAAAAAGAGAAAAGGAAAAGAGTTTATATATAATTTGAGAACGAAAAAATGAACGATTGCTCCTATCGGGATAAATTACTCATTTATGTTGAAGTCCTGAACAGGGGAAGAAGAAGAAGTAGGACTAATTTTTTTTCAACGCCACACAATGGATTTACGCACATCCGGGATATTCAACAACAACAACTCAACAGAGTTAATTATTAATATGAACATCATAATTAATGTAATGAATCAAGTATGTATCTATTTTTTTTTATGTGTATTGTTCCATCCTCTTTTCTCCAATATTTCTGAATACCTCAGACATCCTTATTATAAAGTTCTTGACATATTCCCGTGAACAAACACCGAGTCGGGTCGCCGTTATACCTTTGATATTCTTTTGTGTAACAATTGGCCATAACAACATCAGTTCATGATGTATTACTTTACCGTTTTACTAGATAGCTAGAAACATACCCATATACAGTAGTGATCTGAGTTTTTCTTCAACAAATACAATCAGCAAAAAGTAAAGATTATTGGCATTCTATGAATAGTATATTCTTAAAAGAATAGTATGGGCAATACTTTGTGAATCTCCTATACTACAGGACTTTAATCTCATTTCTTCTAAACTATAACAACAAAATACAATTTCTCAATATACAAATATAAATATAAATATAATTATATATATCTAAAAATATCATTCTATTTAGTGGCATGTTCACTTGCCTTAATTTCTCTACCCAATCTAGTGATCAAATAATAAATACAACCAATAAATCTAAATAATGCCATAAATGCCACTGTCCATAAAATCACCGTCAAAAATACTGCAGCACGATTACTCTTCAAGTTGGCCAAATCGGTGGCTTCAACAAATTGATTAAATCCACCAGTTTCTAAAACCAAGGCAATAACAACAAAATTTGTAAACATCCATACCAAAACTGTCATAGATCTTATGAAAGCGTAATAATCTTCGGTATTAGTAACAAGTACTTTCTCTTCTGGAGGTGCTGGATCTCTAATTTTTTCCAATTGATCAAGATAAGATTGATTGATTTGTTCTTTGGAAATAGGAACACTAACATCGAATGTACCATCTTCTCTTAATTTAGCTTCACCCAATGATTTACCACCAACTTCACCTTTAGTACCCCAGGAAATATCATCAATATTACAAAATGCATAAATATTAAGGACATTGACATAAGATGGTGAAAGCAAAATATATTGAACAAAAGATGTAAACATATGCCAAGGTTCAAAATATAAAAATGATGCAAGGAAATATAATGCATAAGTTGATGAAGTTGCCACCACTAAATCTCTAAATTCTGAATTTTGGAAAAATAATGAAACGGTTATTGTTGTTCCTGATCGATAAATATCTTGAATAGAATGTACAGCCATGAAAATAGCAGCAAATATCATATATGCCATCAATATGGCAAAGAAAATAACAATCGTGACATAAAATTTTTCTGTACCTTTAGGTTTATTACCAAAACTTAAAACAAATGTAGTTACAATAGATGCAAGATATAACCAAAGAAATATCACCGATAAAATCTTACCCGGAGCAAAACCCAAAGCCTTATCTCCTAAAGAAGTTGTCAATATCCTAAACACCAAAAAATATGAACCAATGGAAAACCAAGACACAATAAGATTAATTAATTGATAAAAAAATTCAATGTGTAAAAAAATTTTTCTACCAAATGAATGAGAACTTGTCCATACTTTATAAAAATGAACTAACGAATATATAGCAGCAAAGAAAGAACCATTAAGCCAACGTCTTCTTTGTAATATAAATTCAGCTAATCCTTCAGGAACATCGGTTTCAGCTCTTGCTGATTTACAATATCGTAATAACCAATTACAACCCCTTTTAGCAACTAATTCGAAACATAAAATACGATCTTCAGCCAAATACATATTCGAAGTAAATATCCCTGCCTCTTCTTTCAACATTAAATGTTTCATTTGAAATTCATCATCATTAGGATCAAGTTCTCCACTACTATGTAAAAACTCCCCTTTAAAATATTTTTCTAATGGACCAATCCCATTAATATCATTTTGTAATGCAATAAATCTATACGCTGAAAATGCCCCGGGTAACACCGAAATAAATCCAAATGATGATTCAGTGGGTTTATCTAAAATGTTAGATATTTTATATTCAAAATTTTGTCCATACACCAATGGATTAGTAATCATTTGACGTTTTTTCAATGATGTAGTAATTTCTCCACAAGCACCAGCAACACGATGATCACGATCAAATTCTTTCCATAATTCATATAATGATCTTCCTGATGGTTGAGTACCACAATCCAATAACACCACGATTTTTGGATCTAAAACTTGTCCAATGGCTTGGAAACACCAACGATGAGAATTGATTTTTTTAGCATTTGTTTCTTTTAAACAAAATAACATTTGTACGGGGACAACTTTTTCTGTAGTCAATTTAACTACATCATCAGTAACTTTTGAAATACCCACTCTGGTAGTATATTCAAACATATGAGCTTGCACTTTTTTATCATCAACTCTACTTTTAGCTAACCCTTCTTGATACACACCTAACCCTGCCAATAATGCTTGTGCTCTTTCATTAATCTTTGTACGACCATCACTGACAATACATACAACAATTTTCTTCCATGAATCTTTCCCCCAAGTCGATGAACGAGCTTTAGATTCCAAATATTTGATGTTTTTAAACACACCTTTCAAAGTACGTCCTAACAATATATCATCTTCATTATACATGGTGATAACAATCATCAATTCCGTTTGTCGAGGTATTGGATAATGTACTGGTCGTAAAATATAAGCATCTCGATAGAAATTTGATGGTCCACAAGTTACTGCTGTATATCTCATAAAGGCAAATTCTCTTGATAAACCACCAGATTTTTCAGCAGGATTATAATCAGGGAATTTCGATAATAATTCATCAGCAACAGGACAATCCAAAACTAAATGTCCATTTAAACCTGTGGCTCGAGTGAGTTTCTTGGAACGGACTTCTTGTTGTGGAGGAGGTTCTTCAAATGATCGTTCTTCTCCAAATGGGCCAGAAATGGTTTCACTACCAGGTTCTTTTTCAAAACTCGTCTCACCTTCCTCTTCTTCTTCCTCTCCTTCAGGTATGACACGTTCAGTGGGGACATAGTCCAACTGACTTTGACTTTCATCATCAGCATAACTAATCGCTGCCAAATCAAAATGATCCCCTTGAAATTGATTATACTGAATACGTTGATCATATTCTTGTTCATCATTATCTTCTTCATCATAAACATGAGGAATGAAAGCTTGGTTATAAGTGGGGTTCATGAGATGATTAGGTTGACCAGTACGATAATGATGATCATTACCTTGATATGAAGTATCTGTCATTTCATAACTTTCAGTGAATGGATTATCATGTGGAGGTTGGATCTGTGTTTGAGAAGTGTCAAATATGGGATGATCATAATAAGAATCACTTAAAGATGTACGAGTTTGATTACGATAAATTGGTTCTGGTTGTTGGAAATTAAGTGAATTAGTAGAAGTATTATGATAATTATAAGTTCCTTGTGTTAATGGAGTGTTGCTTCTTTGGTTAAGAAATTCAATCGACAGTTCATCACCATCTGAATCGTCTCGACGGCTGTTGTTGTAAGCATGAGGACGAAGATGGCTGTTGCTGTTGTTGGGATTGTTATAACTCATTTTTGTTTAGTTGTTGTATATATAAAAACCACTCCTGACCTTGAAAGTGAAAGTGAAAGTAGTTGGGAATAAAAATGAAATCCTTGTTTAACCTATTCGATTTCTGAAACACGGCAAAAATATGTGAAATAAAATAAATTAAAAAATAACAACTCCAAATCAATGAATGAAAATAAAACCAATTAATATAATAAATAAATGAAGTGAAGTGAAATGAAAAAAAAAGGGGGCAATGACAATGAGAATAGAAATAGAAATAGAAAGTAAAAATAGATTTGAAACTAAATTAGCTAAATCAATTTTTAAAAGAATGTTTCAACACTTGTGTTAAACTTTAGGAAAATTAAATGTGATCAAATCAAATCAACGAACAACGACTAAGAAGAATTTAATCCAAGCCGATTTCTTTCTTTCTTGTCCTTTCTTAACATTTTTTTTTTTAGGTTTGATGTAAAATTTTGTTGTTTACGATTTGGTCTTGAATACACGACACAACGACATCAGAATTATTTCATTCGTTTTCGTGTCCAAGTGGCTTTCTCTTTTTTGCTTGATTTATCGATTCATCATTGTTTCTTCGTAACAACCTTTGTTTTATATTCTATTGTTGAGAAATTTAGCTTATGAAAGAGATTAAGGACTACTGATAGGGAAAAAGATGAAATCAAATTATCAACCAAAATAATTTAAAGAGTTGAATCTGATTATCAACCTGTTTCTAAAATTAGCAGCAATATATGAATATGGTGGTTGTGGGTAGAAGTAGGCACAGTTAATGATGTTGTCTAGTGGGAGGGAGAGAGAGAGAGATCATTTAAAATTGATTTTTTTGGGTTTGTCACGACTTTTTCAAACAAATTGGTCTGCACACACGCCCACTAAACAGTTGTTTTTTTTTGTTTCACTCAGCCTTCTCACTAACTGTCTCACCCCCTCCTCCTCCTCCTCCACCCTTGCCTACCAAGTAGTTTTGTGTGTTTCTTTATTGGCTAAAGACCTATGTGAATCACCTCAATTTAACAATCATGATGTTGAAGCAAATGATGTACTCAATGTATGACACTTTGCAAATACCATTGTTTGTGTGAAAACTATCTTTCCCATTACTACTTTTTTTTGTTTCCACCACCGATCAATACAAATGGTTGTTTAGTTAATACTGAAAAATATATGATATACCAAAAGACCTCAAAACATTACTAAACATTTCAATACCTTGATCATATTTAAAAGAATCGATTATTTGAGATATACAAAGTAAGATCATACTAGAAAGAAACCAAATAACTAAGTCTTTTCTTTTCATTTTTTGTTCACCACTACCAAACTTATTGTTGCAGTTATTTGCATCAATGTTGAAGATCATCTCACAATAGTACCAAAAATATAGTAAGAGATCCGTGATTCTGTATAAAAACGACAATAATAATAATAATGACATCATTAAATCCATTGCTTATAGTGTTTTTAATGTGTCATGACTATACAAATATTATTCAAAAGGAAAAATCGAAAAAAAAGCAAAAACCTACCCCCGAAAGTCAAAAGCGATTTATAAAAGAAAATAATTATCAAAAATTGCCTTTAATGTTGAACTGATATAATTATAACAAAGTTCTTCTTTTCTTTTTATACTACTTAGCGTAGTCGTAGCAAGGATTCAACGGTGTTAATGGAAAAAAAAAAGTATATTCAACTTTGGTCAAAGGCGTTTGTGATTGTGATTGACTGCAGGTTGGTGCCTGATCAAAAATATGTTTAATCATATTATTGGACCATCTTTTATTTTAGAAATTTAGCATTTTGTATCATTTCATTTAGAGAAGAATCGGATTAAAAGTATAAAAAGATCTATAAATTGCCTTTACTGGCTTTAATTTTCCACTTTTTTCAGTTTTAGTTATTTGTTACTATTATTATTATAACCTAACTCCCCTCCTCCCTGATTGAGTTAAGAATGGAATTTTATTTATTTGGCCATGTCGTTCAACAGAGTTGAAACATTCATACTACATCGAATATTTGTTGATTTAAACAAAGATCTTTTCGAAAAAATCACCCAAGAACCAATTGTATCCAGGGTGAAAACAGGGTCTAAATACATTCCTTATGAATATATTGTTCAATCACCAACAACAACCATTTTAAAAAATCAAATTGCCGTGTATAATGCCATCAGTGAAAAGATTCAAGAATTACCCATTACTGAAAACAATTTTGAATTAATCATCTATGGTCTTGAATATCAATATTTACATTTAAAATTCAGGACATTAGAAAGAAAAGATGTTATTGATATCATTGGTTATGTTATTAGTACAAGTGATGGCAAGTTTGGTATTACAAACTTGGTGGAATCAATACAACTCATAATCGATCCCAAATTACGTGTTGTAGTAGATGATTTTGCCTCATTTACCAAGACATTCCCCAATTTGACGAAAACTTCATTGAATCATGCTTTAGCAATAACTTATGCTTATGGAATTTTTTTTTATCCCGTGGTCCATAATGTCCTTAATTGTACTAAAAATGTTAAATTAATGAGAGATTTTATGAGATATTATTATCTTCGATATTTACAAAATCCTAATGATGAATTTATTGATATTACTCAAGAAGCTTATAATTTTTGTAAAGAAAATTTCCCCAATGATATTGAACAGAAAACTAATCAAGTTATTGATGAAATGACTTTATCGGTTTTATCTAGTACTTTAGGTTTACTTGATTCATTAGAGACTAGTAAATTAGAATATAAACAAAGAAGAATTGGTTATCAGTATACTCGAGGTTCACTATAAAAAAAAAAAATCCATACAACCTGTTTTTGGATTTGTTTTCACTTACTTGCTGTGTGTATGTTTAATTAAATCAATGTATAAAACTTTTTGTCTTTGAATTTAATTATTAAATATTTAGTATAAACAATCCATAATGTAATGATTTGTTTCGGAAAAATCTTGTTTTGTAGTGATTTTTATTACAATCGTATCCTGTTGAACAGCTTGGTATTTGCCACTAGTTCGACTCAGCAATAAGATGTAAGTATTAGCTAACTTTTTATTTTAAAACCAAAAATAGAAGATGATTGGTAGGGTAAGATTTTCTTGGTATGTTTCTTAAACCAAATTGCATCTTCATACATCAAACAAAACACAATCTTATAGGATGGAAAAGAAAACAACACTAGATGTTTGGATATATACCAGATACATTTGAAAACTTAATAAGCCTCATTTTTGATGTTATCATGCAATCTTTCAAAATGCATGCATACTGCGTTATTCTGCCCCAATTTGCAACTTTGTGTTGTGTTGTAACTTGGCTGGGGCTCGTAATTGTTGGAAATATTATCTGATCAATCCTGCATCTTGAATGTGAGTGCTTTCAGGAA
>OBUW01000272.1_pt1 | contig 35362 bp, 16 predicted proteins | sample 1475761 | NCBI WGS metagenome assembly OBUW01 (sample SAMEA2579908, study PRJEB22360) | human gut metagenome | biome: human gut; feature: human-associated habitat; material: faeces | place: Denmark | collected 2008/2010
AATCTGGTTTCTCTCTAATTGAATTGGAGATCTCAACTGTCAACCATTCATCTAAGCATCTAGGTTCAGGACCAGCATCAGTAAAGGCAGTCCACCATGGGTGTTTGAAAGGAGATCCAATTCTTTGCGATTCTGCGCGTCTTCTTCTTTCTTCAAACTCCAATCTTTGTCTCTCCCAAACTTGTTGCTGTTCTGCTAACCTGATTGCTCTTTCCTCTTCCTCAGTTTTAATTAAAGTACTAGTTGGAACTGGCATGTTAAATCTTCGAAAAAATACGCGTTTCACAGATTTCAAATTTAGAATGGCTTGATCGTGGAAATACCCAATTACTTATTAATAAATAAAAGAAAACAAGCACTAATCAAACAGGAAAGTTTTTAAATAATAAAAGGGAAAAAGAAATATGTAAATCAATTATAAAAAAAAGTTCAATTCCTCAAGTAGTTTTGAAAAGTATAAGAGTTGTTGACAATAATATGGGATTAGTAATAAGTTTTTAGTAAATAGACTGAACATGCTGTTCCTCCACTTTCGTATGATTTTCCCCTTTTTTACAACTTCTCACCCTCTCTCACCCCCCAAAGCTGAACAAAAAAAACAATATCAATAATAATAACAACGATACCAACAAGGAAATTTTGTATGTGCATTAGTACTTTGTAGTGCATTGAGTATTTCTTGGCTTTATACATTCGCTTTGTTTGATTTAGATTGTTGATGTTATTTAATTGTTTAACTCCATTTTAGACTTGAATAAATGATTGACGAAAATTCACACAATACAAAAATATGCCCTGGTGTCATCAGACAAAGCCATTCTATTCAAAACAGAAATTGAGAGAGGAACTTCATAAAAAAAATCTCGTATGTACAAATTCTCGTAAAGTGAAAAAAAATTGACCAATCAGTATTAAGTTAGCCAGACCAAAATTAATTCCGCGCTAGGTATGGATACAGTACTAATTATTCTTGTTTCTTTTATTTTTCTTTCCTTTCCTCTTTTGTATTTTGTACTGTTGTTAAAGCGCAATTTAGTGAGAGAATACAAATCCGGACATTACAGGAGAAGTTTTTTTGAGCCAAATAATATCCATAATTTGACATTCGTTCTTGTAAGGGTAGAACGACAGAGGTACAAAAATACATGTAATATAACAATTTATAAACAAGATTGAACAATTTAATAACTACGTCATCATAACTCTTTTGTCAATTACCCAGCAATTTCTTCAATAATTTCTTTAGCTTCTTGATCAGCTGATTTATCAACTGGTTGAGCTTCCGGAAGATTACTTTTATCAATAACTTTGGATTCTCTCATTTGTGCCTTTTCATTCTCATCAATTTTTCTTCTCCAACCAGTTTTGAAATAATCATTAGTATCAAATCTAGGGAATGGATGGGCTTCAGTATTAAAGACATAATCAGTCAATGGAATCTTATTGGTATCATCAAACAAAAGATACAAATATTTCAAAGTTTCTGCCCACCAGAATGATTCAGTGTTATCTTTGAATTTCGGTAAGCCATTAGAATCGAAAGAAGTGACATCGGAAAGCGAGGAAAATGAAACTTCACCTTCCGAATTAACAACTTTAGTGTACTTGATAAAATTTTGGAAAATTTCATATCCCATTTCACGATATTTGACATCACCAGTTAATCTATAAAGATAAAACAATGATTCAACTGTTTCTGGACGTTGTAAGTTATGTCTATCCAAAGGTTTAATAATAAAATCTTTGGATTTTGAAGTATCTTCATTGAAAACAACAATTTCTGGTGACAATCCAGTTGGACTAACATCGTGGTACATCTTATAACAAGTATAAGTCAACTCTTCACCAAGTTTAAAGTCAGCTTCTCTTTCTTCATTCCATGATTTTAAACTTTGAGCCTCGTTCAATGTCAATCCCCCAGTAGCACCAAGGGCTAACAATCCACCGTAAAAGCAAACTAAATGGTCCATCTTGGTTGACAATTTGCCACCAATACCATTATCCAATTCCCCAATAAACGTCAATCCTGAAGGATAAGAATCACTCACAAGATGTTTCTTGACACCTTCAACCGATTCACGATACATATCCCAATAGACAAGTTCTTGCTTATTTGTTTGCAAGTATTGCTTCAACAAATATTCGTAATAAGAATCTCCACGTGACCCCAATCTAATCAAATGGCCTTGATATTTACCAGTATCTGGGTTGACATAAATTGGCACCAAACCATCTTGAGGTTTATTACTTTCTAACACTTGCATTACTTTCTCTGCCAAGTTCCACCACAAAATTTCTCCAGTCAATTTCGATAAATATTTCATTTCTAATTGAACAGTAGCAGCTTCAGCAGTGGATGAGGCACCATTATCAACATGATTCTTTATACCTTTACCTGATTTCAAATTGACAGACAGATATGGTATTCCTGATGGACTATCATAGGCCCCGTGTAATGCATTGGCCAATTGTACCGCTTTATCCAAATAGACATCGTCATTGCTGAAATGATAAGCTGATAATAAACCACCAAGCATTCTAATAGTGGTTTCAAATGTGTTGACATTATAATCAAAAGTGTAATCCAAATCATTCTTGATCCAATCTCTGGCTCGACTGACTTCTTCTGGACAATCCATAATCATCAAAGTATCTAATGAATCCACAATCATCCACCCCAACGGTTTTGGACCCATATTTTCCCCTTCTTGCTTAATTGGATGATAGACATCATAACCCCAACCATACTTTTCATAGGTATGCCATGAATCTAACATGGCTTGACGAACTTCCAGTTGAGCTCTTTCCCATTTTGATTGACCCGAGAAATCAAACATAAATTGCCCACCATTTGATGCTAAATGGTACACAGCATATAATACTAAAGACAACATAAAACCTTTTAATAGCATGAGAATACGTTTTTTATTTTTTGAAGTGTGGGCTGGGTGGAATGCTGGTACTTTGTCTTTGTAGAATAATGGTAATGCTCCTCCTGCTGGTTTGTCTTTATATGTATTATTGCCTTTCGATATATTATTTATACCAAATGAAAAAGACATACGGAATGAAAAAAACCCAGGATTGAAAAGTACTAATTATTTGGTGTAATTTATATGCAAATAGTAAGAAAGGTGGAAGAGGGTAAAATGATATTTCTTTTGTGTTTCTTCACGTATCAATTAATCAATAAAGCTGTTAATATGGAATGCAGTTCACAAATGGGGAAACAATTAGAATTTAATGATTCTTTACTGTGAGTAGTCAAGGCTGCAATTTAATGGTTATGGCGTTGCTTGCTTTCTTTCTTGGAATCTAGTTGATTGTATGCTTCTCTTTATTCTTTTTTTTTGCTATGCAATTGGATTTAAGGAAACTGAAGTGATAAAAAGTAAATGAGTTTAGAATACAACAATTGTTATAGTTATACTAATATTGTAGAACCTTTTCAATAATTAGATTTGATTATTGGAAAAAAAAACAAAGTAGAATTAGAACTGAAAGGACTCCAAAAAAAAAAAACCAAACCATACAAGAATCAAACTGCGTCAAGAAGTTATTTTGTCTTGCTTCGATTTTTTGAACTCAAATTTGAAGTTGTGTACCGTGTTCAAAATGAAACAAATCCAATTAATCGTTGGTTGGCAACAACCACGCGTTTGAAGTAATTTATATTGTTTGATTACATCATATTAACAACACTATTCCGCCAGCTTGAAGGTTACAGGGGCTATTGCAGGGAAGATACTTTGTAATGGTGTAGTACAACAGATCATCTAGAAATTGCATACTTTTCTGGATTTGTGAATGCAAAAAATGAAAAGTATTTACTGCTAGTGGATTATTTCAAAAGTAACAATGACAACCAATAGTTGATAGAATCAGTTTTGAATAGAAAAAAGTTGATCTTAGCGCATATCAATGACTTCTATATAACATGAATCCCTTACCATTATAACAAGTGTCGAAAATATACTTCAATTGTTGTCTAAGATCACACGACTCTTACACGTATTACATAATCAATGATAATTATTATACTATGTTTTTTTGCAAGATTCCTACCAGACCAAATCAAATGGTTCTCAGTACTTTTTCTGTCACTTTTAGTTGAAAAGCACCTTTAAACCAACCTTGATTTATATTCTGGTAGTATGATAGCTGATCCGTTTGTGGACTAGATCAAAGACATGTCGGTTATTCAAAGTTGATCATTGTTTAAGCCGTGGACCGGCTCAAGTCGAAAAGCCCCAGAATCACAAAATCACACAAGTACAGAACGGTTACGAGTAGTAATGGATACTGTCTTACCAATGGTGTTTGAGTCATCCGACTGACAACAGAAAGGAAATGACTAAAACTGTTGCAAAATTTATCTCAATTGACAAAAGAACTTTCTACATACTAAACGAAAACTAAGTGTACTTCAATACTTGACCAATTCTATCAACTACATCGCCGAATTATCAAATTTGTGACTATAGGGCATACAACAATCGAATAATATAATACTAGACCGCAATCAAAAGAGGAAGTAGTCTGTATAATATATATTATTGACAGGGAGTTTTAATTGTAATGACAATTTGATGGGTTAGTTTCAAGTCACAGGCAGATTTCAGAACTACAATTGGAAAAGAAAAGGGAAAACGTTTGGCCGTTCTTCTCCAAATCGTTTTTCCCGCTTTCCGCCTCGGTTTATCTGTCCCGTCTAATATGCAGTTTTCTTTCTTGGATTTTATAACCGAGACTTGCATCAATCCCTCCAGAATCTAAAGTTAACAGCCGTTTCAATGTTCCTATTGCAGAATAATGAATACAAAGTTCAATCAAATAATTCAAAAGTGGAGTTAAAGAGAGAATGAGAATGAAACTAACCGAAGTAAAGAAATTAACTAGTGTCTGGTTTCGGTTTAGTCTTTTAATCATTAATTCAATTAATGAAAATCTTCATTGTTCTAATTTTTTTTTTGTTTGGGTCTTTCATTTTCTAATGCCCTCATCATCCCTTGACAGCAATAATAGTAGTAGTGACCATTATTGAATAAAATCTAATTTGACATTTGATTGTGTCTGTTTTTTTTTAGGTTTATTTCTGCTCAATTTATGCCATCTTTTTTTTTTCTTTGTCCATTTTTAATCCCGCCCATCATTCTGAATTTTATATCTCAATTTTTTTTTTCCTTGGACCATTTTATATTGTACTTTCAATGATCTTGAAAATATATATCGATATCTGAATCCTTGACTTCTGTTTTCATTTCTTAAAGTATTCCCATCATAATATTAACACTAATATACTACCAATCAGAATATTAACTAAGTTGGAATAATACACATCTGAAGAATCATAGTAACCGCCGTTCCCATATTCTTCCCACTTGCTCCACACTTTTCCAAAAAGCAACAACTACAACCAATACCACCAAAGAAGGCAATATACACTCCAATATTAGCAAACATTTGTCACATTAAACATTACACCAAGAAGCAAACAGTCACATCTCAAGATATTAGAGATATTTCATATAGAATACCTCCAAACAAAGTTCTTTCAAAACAGAAACAAACACCTAAAGTAAAAAAGAAGTACGGAGATGTCGGATACTACACCCGAAAAAGGTCTGGTTGATAGTGTATCGCCTAGTGCCAGTAATGGTTCTAATACAAGCAATCCATTAAATAACAGTAGTCCACAACCCCTCAAATCTAATGAATCTGACAAAAAACCAAAAGTCACGAGAAGATCTGTGGCATGCAAAAGTTGTCATTCGTTGAAAGTTAAATGCACACCCTCAGATCCTAATAATCCAAGTGCACCCTGTGTCAGATGTATTAATGCAAATAGAATTTGTGAAATCGATTTAAATCAAACCAGAAAAAGAAGAAAGAAATCAGAAATTTTGGAAGCGAAAAGACAGGCGGGACAGAGTTTACCAGAACATAAAAAAGAGAAAAATACACCTACTCAATCGGGCTACAATAGTTCTGAAAATTACAGCAGTAGCATTAATAATGCAAATGATTCCCTGTTAACGTCTAGATATCAGTCGCCCATGACTTTTGATCCCACATCTCCAATGGTATTTAGACCTCAAGCTAGCTCTGCTGTACCACCAATTCCAAGCAATCTTAACCCACAGTCAGCGGCTCCAACACCAATACCAACATCAGGTATCTCACCTCAATTACCTTCACCACATGAATCTGCAATATTGAGGGGAAATACCACTTCACCAACATCAAAGGATGACGAAATCAACCAATTAAAACAGAGAGTACGGTTTTTGGAGACCGAGTTAGCCAATAAACGTTTACTTGCAAACAAAAAAGGTTTTAGCAATGATTCGCCAACAGATTTGCAATCACCACCCTTTGTTTCGAAATTTGATTTGGAGAGTGAAATAAGCATTTTGGCAGAATCTTCAGCTAGATTAACCGATTTAACTAATCAATTAAATGAAGCAGCATCAAGAAGAATCCAGTTAGTATCTGCCAAGAAACCTGTGGACTTGATTTCCAAAGGGGTAATCACTGTTGCTGAAGCGGAAGAGAGATTAAAACTTTATCGTGAACAGATATATGGTCGACATCCATTAATTGCAATACCTGATAACATGCATGCTATAGAATTTCTGCAAAGCCAACCGTTTTTATTCAACAGTATCATGTCTGCTTGTAATTTGATAACTAAAAATGCCGATAAAGATGTTGTATTAGCAATTGACAATGAAGCAATGACGTCTGTTGCAGTAGAAGTAATGGTTGTTGGTACAAAATCAGTTGAGCTAGTGAAAGCTTTTCTGGTACTATGTTTGTATTATAACTCACCTGAATTATTCAAACAACGTCGGTATCACATGTTGAACACAATATGTGTTTCTTTGTTGCATGATGTGGGAATCTTTGCCAGACCAACTTATTCATACAATCAAGCTGACGGGACACTTAAACAAGACGCAAATTCTAAAGACAAGGGTAATGATGAATACCGTGAATTGGTATTAATTACTTATTTTGTCACAGTGAGCACATGTCTTGTGTTACGGAGATCCATTTATGCTAGATGGACACCATACGTTGAGGAATGTTGTTCTCTTCTTGAAAACTCACTGCAAGAGAAACACAGACGTTTGGCACTATTTGCTCGAATGAATAACAAATTGGATAAAATCCATCACATTGTCCATGCACCTGAAATGCCTGGACAGAAATCAGGAGTATCGCAATATGTCATCCAAGAATTACAACGTTTATTATCGGACTTGAAATTGAAAATTAAAGACAATCAATATTCACTATTATCGTACTATTATTCTATTGAGGCATATTTACATGAACCAATATTGACTAAAGTTTTCAAAAGTGATACTGAACTTGATGGGAAAGCAATGAAATCGATACGTTACTGTACAAGCTCGTGTTTAAATGCATTAGACGAGTATAGTAAGCTAACACCTGACCAAATTGCATTATTGCCATTCCCATTTGGATCGAGAATTATGTATACAGCAGGGATGTTGCTTCGTTTGCGGTACCTTATCTTGTCGTTGCCATCTCATATTGATAAAGAATTAGTTCCTAAACGAGCAGTAACGTCAATCCAATGTGTTAGTAAATTAGTGGAACAAGCAAATATTTTGAATCCTCATAATCATTACTTGACAAAGATGAGACTAGTTTTACAATTGTTTATTCAAACGTATGCTACTCAAGTACTTGAGTTGTTAAGTAAAAATGGGAATACACCGCAGAACTTCAAACCTGATGAATCTGAAACACAACAGTTGAGAGCATTAGCTCGTGAATATAACGATATTCGGAAAGTCAGCAAAGTCTCGTTAGTTTCAGATACAAGAAGTGCTGAACCATTGGATGTATTGTCGTATGCAGCAACTTTTAGACGCGAAAACAATGATAAACCTAGTGCTGTTGCCGGTTCTTTGAGAAAGTCATTTTCAGAGAATGATCAAGCTATCAAAACACCATCTCAATGTGGACAATTTGTATCAGCAAACAATACTCCAGTGCCACAGGTAATCAATTCCCCTCCCATTCTGCAAACAAATGTACCCGTGCTTCATCAATCACAGTCAATAATAAATGGCAATAATAGAAACAGTGCTCCATTGGCTTTTAATAATACTACCACCCCTTCCTTACATCAATTTGGAGATGTTTTACCCCCTTCATCCATGCCCCAACCAGACTATAGGCAATTTAGATTACCATCGATATCGAACACGGTGCATTATTCTTCCAATCCAAGATTGAATGCCAATTTAGCAAACCCTGATCAATTGGAGAATTCATATCAAGTGTTAAACGATGAGTTTTGGTCAAATTTGTTAAGTACGGACTCTACTGATCGTATTAATTTCACAAGTAACAACTTTAATGGTAATACCGGTAATGATGAAGTTTTTTTCATGAACAATTAATGTCAAGAGTCAAGAAAGGAAAGCTAGCATGTGAGATGATAGATAGTTATTCACCTTACAGCTTGCACCTTTTAAAAACAAAACTTCAAAACTTTCAAAACTAGATCGATTACTGTACAAGTAATTTGAACGATGCATAGAGTTATGTATTGGTAATTTGTAACTTTTATTTATTTTAATATTTAATTTCTCATAGATTGTGTTTTTTAAAAAATGATTATAATTTCCCTTATAAGTGATAATTAATCTGCTCTTCGATGAAAGATTTTTGTGTTTATGCATCAATACATCCATAATTAGGTTGTTGTTGTAGTATTTATATATCGTGATGTCATTTTTCGGAGTATGGAGACTACATATATGAAGTCACATATATAAATGCACGTACTTTTTTTTTTCTTCACACACACCACCAAACATACTAACGCGATCCTTAAATCAACCATCATTTACAACTCTTTACAAGGAATAGTTATTAGAATAGTATCTACCGGAGCAACTTTCATGAGAGATTCAAGATCGAGATTTTCTTTCCTAGATATATTACGTATACTTGGAGGCATTTTATTTTTAAATGCATTTTTATCATGGTGGTTCACATCAACTTCAACATGGGGGTATCGAGGGAAATGGTTAAACACTGATTATTTAAAATTCCGTTTATTCAATGCCAATAATCCATTAAATTTAACAATATCGGAATTAAGTTTATATAATGGGACTGATAAACATTTACCCATATATTTAGCTATTGATGGGATAGTTTTTGATGTGTCTTCATCACCAAAAGTTTATGGACCTGGAGGTCCATATCATGAATTAACGGGGAAAGATGCCGCTAGAGTTTATGTTACTGGATGTTTTAATAAAAAAGATGAATATACTTATGATTTAAGAGGATTAGATGAAACTGAGGCAGAGAATGATATACAATCTTGGCAACAATTTTTTTTCGATCATGATAAATATTGGTATGTTGGTACGGTACAACATGAACCAATTACCAGTGATCCACCTGCTCCCTGTGAACATATGAAGTTCCCCGGAATGCATTAATAGAGACATTTAATAATATTAATAGGGAAAAATTAAAAAACGTTATGCATATATATCTAGGTCTATATTATATAATCTATATACTTTCATCTAAACTTTTTTGCAATACATCAAGCAATTCAGTTGGATCTTCTAATCCAATACTTATACGAATCAAATTTCTATCGACCCCCCATTGAGAAATTTCATCTAATTCTTGATAATGAGCTAATATAGCATAAGGACATGCCAAAGTAAAATTTGTACCTAAAGATGGACCCTTGTGAAGATTTACTGCGTTGAAAAATTTGACAGCTTGTTGAGGTTGTTTAAATAAAAATGATATTAATCCTCCATAACCACCACCTTCATTCTTTATAACATCATAGTATTTTTTCGAATCAGAAACACTAGGATAATAAATTTGTGAAATCAATGGACTATTTTGTAATAATTCAACAACTTTTGCTGACGTATCATCAATCTTATGTACTCTTTCAACAAAATCACGTGAATTACGTTCTAACCAAAGGGCATCTTCAGCCCAAAATAAATCTTCATATTCTTTATTGAAAAATGTTTTCAAAATAGTATAATACTTGGAATCAGGATTCAATATCAATGATCCAGCTAAAACATTTGAATCCCCGGAAAATACTTTAGTTAATGAAGATGCCACCATATCAGCATATGGCAATACATGAATATTAATGAAATTCCCCACCGTTTCATCTATAACAATGGCAAAATTATATTTATCGGCCAATTGTCTTATTCTATGCAAATTTGGAGTTTTCAAAAGTGGATTTGAAGGACATTCACAGAAAAGTGCCAATATATCCAATCCTTGACTTAATTGTTCTTCTAAATTATCTAACGATTCATCATCCCCTAATCCAAGGAAATGTACCCCAGGACCAAATTTCTTCAATATATTCAAAGTATCAACGTACGGGAATCCAAAACAAACAGATTTTTTAGGCTGATCAGAAACATTGAGTAATGCATGATGAGCATAAAATATCGATGCCATCCCTGAGGGGAATAAATATACATCATTTTCATTTAAATGTTTACCTCTTTTCGCTCTTTCTAATTCTTCAACTCGTTCAGTTGATTTATCTGCCTTGCCAGCAATTCTTCTTCTTAAAGCTGCTTTGGCTTCATTAGCAAATTTCAAATCTAAAACTCGACCATATTTTTGTTCAATAAATGAATCAAAATCACGGTTAACATCATCAATATTATATCCAGCAGCACTAGAAGCTCGAGAGGCCGAAATGGATGGAGAACGACTTTGAATTTGTAAAGATTGGAGTTCTTGTTTGAGGTTTCCTGACATTTTAGAAATATCAGCACCATTGGAATTATTATAATTATCATTATTGTCATTATCTTTTTCAAATAATTCTTTTAAAATGTATTCCCCCATTCTTGATGAAATACCTTCACCTGAATGTTGCCAATAATTCTTTGCCAAAGGATATTCTGATCTAGGGAAGAAAACTACTCCAATAGTGGCTCCTATCATAGTTGATTTTTCTGTATCGTTACTTGGTTCAAGTGTACTCAATTGTAATACTCGAATTTTAAATGAAGTTTGATTAACAGTATGAGCTTTAATAAATTCACGACATCGTTTAGCTACTTTATAACTGGGGAAACACATACATCTTTCTCCGTCTCGACCATATTTTTTTTCTAAATTGGAACATAATTTTTGAATTGAAGAATGAATGAAAAATCGAGGATAACCTGAATTCATTTTTGAAACTACCCAATCTTCACCTTCTTCATAACCTACTGTTGCTTCCCATGTTGGTAAAGTCACAGAAACAGCATGTGGCATATTTGGGATAGGCATCCCTATTTCTTGTGAAGGCATATCTGAATACTGGTTGAGTAAGATATTTGAAATAGAAGAATTATTTGCACCAAATCTAAGAAGATAAAGATAGTTGGAAGATTAATGATTTTCCCCATTGTGACGTCTTTTTTTCTCTCTCTCTCTCTATTTTGTTGATGAGTTGGTAGTGCAACTTTTTCGATTTTTTGATCCATTGTGACTCAATTATGATTTTAACTAGTAGTAGTCACGTGATATGTGTTGTTAGTATTAGCTACAGAACCTGATATATGGCGTTCTAGAGCCTTAGTTCATTAAAGATGAAATTCAATACAGTTATTGATTGAGATCCCATTAGTTGGAAATGCAATTGTCTCGAGCTTTTATGATTTGAGGATTAATATGTTCTCGTGTTTACTATGACTTGGGTTGAAAATACAGCAAGTGCTTGCAAATGATGTTAACATGAACAGTATGCTTGACTAAGTATTTGTCAATTCACATCTAATAGTAGAAGTTGGCTTGATTGAGGATATTAGTATCATAAACATATACCAATAAATGTGTGAAAGAGATATTGGCACTAGGTCGTGTACAGAGATAAGGAGCATTTTTTGGGTGTAGCCACAAATGCAAGTTCAAAATAGCCGAGGATGTTTCAATGACGTCAATAGAGGAAAAGAAAAAGTCCCTAATTTACCAGTATTCTTTTTTTGACTCTGCTCTTCTAAAGCCATCATCACTACTACTTATTAAACATTGCTACATTTTTCATTCACCGATGGTGTTAATTTGATAAGCTTAAAAATCAAATTTGGTGTAGTTGCATTCAAGCATTTTTTTGGTAGTAGTGGTAGTAGTGGGTGTAGAGGGGTTATTCCTTTTTTTTTCATTTATATAATTTAATAAATTCTACATTGTTCATGGAAATTAAAAGGAAATATGATTTTAATAATAATAATCAAATAAGTTATGAACTAGTACTACTACAACTGTACCCCTGTAACAGTAGGATGTATGTATGTAAGTAAGTTATTGTTTAATAATTGAATTCTCCTATTTTTTACTCGAGTAAATGTTTTGAGTGATTTCTGTTAATAATAGAAACAAATTAAAGATAGAGGAGAGAGAGAGAAATCAATAAAGAGAGAGAGAAAGAGAGCAACGTAGAATGAATGGAATCAATTAATTTATCAAATTTTGTTGTTGTGAGTTTTAAATTTTTTTTTCTTCTTTGTTTTTTTTTTTCTGTTTGGGAAATTAACCATCTTTTAATTTATTCAAATATCCACAACATATTCTTCTTGCCAATAGTATATGAGAACTATCTATTAACAAAGGAAACAAAATAGTCAAGAAATAAAAGATCATTTTCAACACATTTAAAGTTCAAGGTTTAATTCATATCTTTTCAGATCTTTATTCATTCATTCTTTATTTTTTTTAGTTCCAAAAAGACGATGTCCAGTGACGTAAGTATATTAGAAAAGAAAGATTTTTTCTTTGAAAGAAGAGAAACCAATTACATCATTCATATACTAACAATATTGATCCCCCCTAATAATTTTATTATTTATAATAGCATAAATCCAAATTTGATTTAGAACTTAATCCATTCGAAAGATCATTTGCTACCAAAGAATCTTCGAGTGTATCGTTAAATGAATTAGCAGCAGCATCAAACAATGACGCCATTTCAGATGTCAATAGTGTTGCTACTAGTGGATCATCAATAAAGAATGGTAGTTCCAGTAATAAACACAACCTACATATTCCCAACATCTCCAGTGTCAACCAACAACAAGGTGTGAATGGTAAATTACCAGGTATTACGCCACCTTTGTTCACACCTGGAGGAAGAAGATTGCCACCTATAGGATTATCTCCTGGGGGTACAACCAGTAGACAATATTCAACCAGCACCAATAGTGGGAGTTTGCAAAGTAATACTGATACCCTTGGGTCCAATATATGGGGCGGATTACCTACTAATCAAACTTTTCAACAACAACCACAACCACAACCACAACAGCAGCAACAACCCCAGCAACAGCAACAAACTCAGCAACCTCATAATTTCAACCAGTTCATGTCCGGCATGCGGAAAACCGGATTAACACCAAATGAATCAAATATTAGACTGGGGTTAACACCTGGTGGTTTAACTAATTTTGGATTTGGTAGTAATTTAGTTCCCGGTTTATCCACTCCAGGTGCATTATTGAATGGACCAATTACTCCTGGGTTGTCTAGTTTATTGGGTATAACACAAACCCCTCTGAGTTTATTAGTGCCCACTACAAGCAGTTTTCTGCAAAATAATCAGTCTCATTTAATTCAACCAGCTGCCAATACCTCAGTAGGACCAATACCGGAATCAACTGCTCTTGGTTCTCATGTAAATATTCCCCAGGCTAACCAACTTCAGCAAGATCAATCTTCTCAAGCGTTGGTTGGTGGACTTCCGCCCTCACAACCGCAACCAGTGATAGCGCAACAAATCCATACTATTCCAGAGAATCAATCAATTGCATTTGATATGACACAACCTGCAGTCGCAAATGCCCACCTCCCTGAATCAAAACCTGATTTATCAGAAACAGCTAACTTGCAAAGAGATTTGAACCCCACCGCAGACACCACCACAAATACCACTACTGCTACTAAGAAAAGGAAAAATGACACTGCTGGTGGTACTAATAAAAAGGCTAAAGTTGCGAAGGGAAAGAAAAAAGAACCCAAATCAAAATCAAAGGGTAAAAACAATCAAGAAGATGACCAAAATGCATCGAATAAACCAGAGGATGAGAATGTACCTGGAAAAGAAAATGGCAATGAAGAAAACCATAAGGTAGAAGCAGAATCGAAAGAAGAACATTTACAAAATGGGAATGAAACCACCACCACCAAAACAAACAATACCGGTAATTCATCCAACGGCACCACAACCACCACCACCACAAAATCGAAGAGTAAGAAAAATTCAAATGTTTCTGAAGATGATAAACGGAAAAATTTCCTTGAACGAAATCGTGTTGCAGCATCTAAATGTCGTCAACGTAAAAAATTATTAATTCAAAAAATGGAAGAAGAATTAGAATTTTATTCAAATGGTTATAGAGAATTATCTGCTGAAGTGAATGAATTGCGTGGTGCCATATTACTTTTGAAAGAAAAACATAATATTCAAGATGAAATCATTGATGGATTATTACTGAAACCAACTACGGTTCCAACAAACGTTACATCAATTCCATCAACTATACCAACTACTTTAAATCCTACATAGATTATTCTTGTTCTTGTTCTTGTTATTATTATCATTAAATGTATGTATTTTTGTTTATAATTTATACAATGTATTCATAATTTTATTTATAAGAAAACCAAACAAACTGTAGTTATTTTGCAAATTATACATCCTAATCTATGTATGTTTTATCAAGAATATTAGCGAATATATATGTAGCTTTTTTTCTGCTCTCAAATATACCTATTTGTATACACAAATTTATCTAAGATTTAATACATGTTACTGAACCTTCTTCAAGACGTTTCAAATCTTTTCCATTACTTGCAATACTTCCATTACTAGCTTTAGAATCAGTAATTGCCGGAGTAGTAGTAGCACCAGCAGCAGGTGCTTTACTACGGTTATGTTGCATATGTGATTGGACCAAATGACCAGCAGCCAAAGCAGAACAAAGAGATAATTCAGCGGCCAATACTGCTGAGGCAACAATTTTCGCCAATTGTTGAGCATTTGCACCTGGATTGGTTGGATGAGGACCACGAACACCTAATAAATCTAACATAGCTCCTTGAGGCTCTAAAATCGTACCTCCACCAATGGTTCCTACTTCAATCGAAGGCATTGACACAGAAACGTTCAAATCACCCGTTTCTTTATCCTTTTCCATTAAGGTAATACAATTGGACGATTCAACATTTTGAGCTGGATCTTGTCCACATGCTAAATACACTGCTGTCACTAAATTTGCTGCATGAGCATTAAATCCTCCAACTGAACCAGCCATGGCTGATCCCACCAAATTTTTAGAAATATTTAATTCCACCAAGGCATCAACATCAGATTTCAAAACTTTAGTGACAACATCAGCAGGAATTCGGGCAGCAGCAACAATGGATTTACCTCTACCTTCAATCCAATTTATGGCTGCTGGTTTTTTATCTGTACAATAATTACCTGATACGGAAACAATTTCCATATCATCCCAACCACATTCTTCAACCATATATTTCAATGAATATTCAACCCCTTTTGAAATCATATTCATCCCCATGGCATCACCAGTAGTAGTTCTGAATCGTATAAATAATGAAGTTCCAGCAAGGGCGGTTTGAATATGTTGTAAACGAGCAAATCTAGAAGTTGAATTGAAAGCTTTTTTGATAGTGGCTTGACCTTGTTCAGAATCAATCCATAATTTAGCAGCACCAGCTCTTTTCAAAGTAGGGAAGCGAACACATGGACCTCTAGTCATTCCATCACGAGTTAAAACGGTTTCAACCCCACCACCAGCATTAATGGCTTTACAACCTCGCATGGTCGAGGCAACAAGACAACCTTCAGTAGTAGCCATAGGGATATGATAAGGTTTTTCATCAATGATTAATGGACCAGCAACTCCAACAGGTAATGGCATATATCCAATCACATTTTCACAACAAGCACCAAATACTCTATCATAATCATAATGAGCATAAGGTAAACGATTTGTGTCTAACACTGGGGCATTAGCTAATTTTGCAATAGCTTTACGACGAACAATGACGGCTCTTTTATTATCAGCTAATTGTTTTTCCAATGCATATAATGGTAATTTACCACCAACAACTAAAGATGATACTTCATCATTAGATAGAGTTTTCACTTTACCTTCTTTCAATACTTTAACACATTCTTCAAGTGGTAATACTTTGACTGGGGCTTTAATTTCAAGTTCTTCATCTGATGATTCATCTTCATTGTCAGGAATTTCTTGAACTGATTTCAACCCTTTGTTATTGCCAATAGCTTTGGAAGTGGCAGCACCAGAAGAGGTAGTACCGGTTGCAGTAGTGGTAGTAGTGGCGGTGACACTACTATCCTGAGGACGGGAAATTTCTTTTTCAATTAATTTATGAGTAGCACTAACTTGATAACGAGCAGCATTCAAAAAATAAACATTAGTAACAATTGAAAGAGCAAATCCAAACACCAAAAACTTGGAAATTATACTATCTCTAATGGCACTGCTAAATTTACTCAACACAAGATAAATGAAATCTTCCAATTGTACCATAAATCCTGAAGGCATAAAAAATATCGTTGGTAAAATGGTTACCACTGTACCTTTTTTACCAATAGGAATTTGCTGAGAAATATCTTGACTTAAAGTTGGAATATTGGAAAGGAATGAAAAACGACTGAAACTTTCACCACCGTCAGTAGTACTATATAACCAAGAACTGCCTAACCAAAATGCATGGAAAGCGAAAAACCCAAGACTCATTATGACTTTAAAATAAGCAATGGAAGAATTATTTGATTTGAAAAAATTATGTTCATTAGGATGTTCAATAGTAGCTGATTGTTCAGCAACTCTTGCAGCCACCAATGAAGAAATACCTTCTTCTTCCAATGCATTTTGTAAATCTTCAGTACGACGAGCACGATTAATTTCAACTTTTAAACCTAAAATGGCGGAAAAAAATGTATAAACTAAAATCAAATCAAATGATAAAATCAATGAACTTAAAATACAAAAATTTCTCAACCCGGTTAAATGATGAGCATATATGGCACATGAAAGCAATCCACCAATAACCACTAAATGATCTCTCAACATACTTAAACAATGAGAAGAAACTGCTTTACCAACAACATGAGGGACATCTTCTGGTGATGCTGTTGAAGAATTGGCAACAATAGTAGCAATTGATACTTTATGTTTAAATCCAATTACTGAAACTAAAAATGGAATCCCTTCAGAAAGACTTAATAATGAAACTTTAGTATGTAAAAATTTATTGGACACCAATAAAGCCAATAAAAATGCAAATGTTGATGATGTTAAAGTTGAAAATGCTAACCAAAATTTCGAGCCAATTTTTCTCATATCAACAAATACTTTAATTAATGCATACCACATACCAAGATAGGCGACAAATATTAAAAGTATATCGAAATTTTCTGCATGTTGAATGGCATCTTGAACTTTATTTAAACCATATCTAATATAATCATAATATTTTGCCAATTTGTCATTATTTCTTGCTTTCCAAGTAATACCATTATTAGTGATTTCTTGTAATTGATCTAAAGAATTTTCAATTTGATCAGTTGGGACAATTAATATTTGTTCATTATCAGAAATGTGAATGGCATTAGGAACATTAGGAACAACATCTTGAAATCTTCTAAATCTTAATGGTATAACACTAATTTGATTAGCTTGAGTGTAAATATCATCATTAATATGTTCTTTATCAATAGCAGTCCATTTATCCAAATCGGGTTGAGATTTATAATGAGAAGAAGTATAAGGATGATAATAACTTATACCTGATGAACCAGAACTAGATTTAATATGTTCAGGAATATAATCGTCAATGATTGATAAATACGCGATGGATGCTAATAAAGCAGGTACAACCATAAATTGAATTGGTCGACGAGCAGAAGTTTGTGCTATAGCACCAGTCACTTCTGTTAGAAAACTAAGCATAATGGATCTCTCTAACTAATAACTTAAACCTTAACTCTAGAAACAACTATTAGCAGGTGTTGTCTTCTTTTTTTTTATTTGTGAAGAAAGTGAAAAAAAAGAAGGTTGTCGGAAAAATAAGAAAAACAAAAAACTCGTGTAGTTGTTTGGTTTATTGAACACTGTTGAATAAAGTTGAATTGATTCTCTAATGTGAATATGGGGATTTATTAAGAATTGAAAACAAAACTCCTCTTGGTCTAAAATGAAATACTTTTTATTTCAATTAGTTGGGATTTGTAATTGGGAAGGAAGAGGAAGGTTGGTGAAAAAGATGAATTTGGAAAAAGATTTGTTTAATAGATGAAATTTTTTTTGTTAAAGATTTTTTTTTCAGTTGTTTCTCGAGAATTAAATTTTTCGGAAATTTAGTAATTAATGATTTATAACTTGATAATAATAATAAGGTTATTTGTAAGTTGTAAGATGTAGAAGATGATGGAAAAGCCTTATTCTATGAATTTATAGCCACAAACTCACAATGGGTTTAATCTGTTTGCCTTGGTAGCTTGAAAAAAAAATTTTCTTTGTTTTTTTTTGATTCCAATCAGTTGAGGTTAAGAAGAAAAGAGAGTTTTTTTAAATCACAAATATACTCCAACCCAAAAAATTCAACAATATAACAAATTGATATTATTATTATTTATATTATTTCCAACTGTAATGGAAACCAACCAACCAAGTTTAAAAAAAAACTCTCACTTTATGGAAGAAATAATATTGTCAAGTGGTGCAGGGTAATGTAGTTGTTCTTTCTTGAATACCCTTCTGATTTATTAGTAATTGTGTCTCTTGTTGTCAAGTCAAAACAAAATAGAAAGGAGGGAAAAGAAGGATAGATTGCAAAGGTTTGTGACGCAAGTAAAAGCCAAAGAAAAAGGATGCAGGCAGGAAAGTAGGTAAGGATGATAAAGGGATGAAAAGGCGAAACGGCAAATGCCCAACAATGGAATTGGTTGTTGTTGTCGCTTGTATTTACTGGACCTTATTGATCTTGAATTTAATAATCCTCTCTTGTACGTTACCAATCTTCCAATAAAAAATTGATTACCAATTGAAGTTGAATGGCAGTAAAAAGAATGAATATGATACAAGATCTGTAATAATAACAATAAACTAGCTAAATGGTAGCAATAGCCGAGAAAACGTTGAAGAGATGAAATTTGCTTTCTTTGAGGTAAAAAGAGGAAAGAAATCAAGAAATAGTTGATTCTTCTACATTGTATTATAATTTATACTGTTTATATATCTTTATATATCTATATCTATATGTGGAGATATATTTGGTCATTGTAACAAAAAAAGGTAATGTACGGGTGGGTGGGTTGATCGCTACCATGTTGAAATATTTGTCAGTTGGTCATCGTATCGCAAAAAAAAAAGAGCAGATTTATACGACAGCCACATAATTTCTAATTTGTATCATTCTTCATGCACTCCACTGCCACCCCCTCTTCCTTCACATATTCTAATTTATTATCACCACCTTTCACCTTCTGGTAACAGCCCTTCAATTGTTTAACCAATATTCATATTTTCATATACAATGTTATTAAAGATTTAAGCAGATATTATGTCAGTTCTAGTTAGGAGTTTACTTTTTTTGACGTGTATTTGCAACCAATTCTTTTTAGTCTGACTGTAATCACAAGTATCAACACTCTGAAAGAAGTCAAGCAAATAGTTCAAAAGAGTACTATTATTACTAGAAAACCACATTCTTAGTGATATATCAACTGTACTGACTATATACACCCACTTTGGTTGGAATGAAATATTAGTTGTTAAAAAAAAAGAACGTAATTATTTCTAAAGAATAAAATATGGTAGTCTAGTATTATATTATAAATTTACAAAAGGGGACAAATCAAATCAATCCTATAAAAAACCCAATAAATCATCAAACTTATTTCAAGGAAACCAATTTAATATCAAAAGTCAATTCTGAATTAGCTGGAATACCTGGTAAAGCTTGAGATCCATAACCCATTTTTGGTGGGATAATAACTCTTCTTTCACCACCAACAGCCATACCAGTAACACCTAAATCAAATCCTTTAATACATTCACCTTTACCTAATTTAAAACTAAATGGTTTTCCTGAAGTATTTTTATCGAAAACTTTACCATTTTTCAATTTACCAATATATCTAATACCAACTTTAGCACCGGATTTGGCAGTGGCACCAGAACCAGTTTTTCTATCTTCAGTTATAACACCACCTAATAAAGTCTTGGTTGGGAATTTTTTCTTTTTATCACCATCATCTTTCACTGGGGTTTCCTTTTTATCTTTAGTTGGAGTGGCTTTCTTATTGTCCTTTTCGACTAATGTAGAACCAGTTGGACCTTGTTCTAATTCTTTTGAAAATTGAACTGATTTCTTTTCATCTTTTTTAGCCTTTTTAGATTTTTTAGAAGTTGATTCTTCAGCGACTCTTTTTTTGGATTCTTTTGGTGATTCCTTAACTTTTTCTTTTTCTTTTTCTTCAACAATTTCTTCAATCTTTGGAGTTCCTTCTTCTTCACTTTCTTCTTCATCGTCATATTCATCATCTAATGGAGCACCATAAATGATTTCATCTTCATCTGGAGACAAATCATATTCATCATCGTAATCTTCATCTTCATCATCATAATCTTCTTCATCTTGATCAGCTGGATGCTCAATATAATTACCAGTCAAATGAATTGGGTATGAACCAGTAACAACGAAATAAACTTCTTCATCTGGAGTAATAGTTAAATCAAGAGTTTGTTGGTATTGATGTTTTGGTGATAAAGTACAAACAATGTATTCAGAAACGTCATCTTCATCTTCATCTTCATCTTCATCTTCATCGTCTTCTTCCTCATCGTCATCTTCTTCATCTTCATCTTTCTTACTGGACTTTTTACCATTAGATTTCTTTGAAGATTTTTCTTCTTCTTCTGCTTCCTCCTCTTCTTCTTCATCGTCCAATTCATCTTCTTCGTCATCTTCTTCTTCATCGTCATCATCATCTTCAAAATAATCATCACTCAATAATGAATTTGATTTTTTCAAAATTCTTAAACTTGAAGGTTCAGCTTTATCATCAGCGGCTTCAGGGTCTAATGAAGCTAAAGTGATTCTAATAGAAATTGGGAAATCATCTTCAATGGCAGGAACTGGTTGAAATGGTTGTAAAGCCAAATTATAAGTAGCAATTGGAGTTAAATTAGACATAATTAAATTTGTTTTTAATGGAGAATTGTTGAAATAAGAAAGAAAGAACGAAGGAAAGAAAGCATAAATTTTTTTTTTCAGAAGTGATGAGAAGGGGCGTTGTAGTAGTTAATAGTGAAGCTCATCTCATCTTTAATTTGTGTAGAAACTTTACACGCACTCTCTCTCATACACTTTGCACACACAGAGAAAAATACTCACACATTCTAAAACAACATTCCATTCTATTCTATTCCATTTCCCATTTCCCATTGCCCATTGCCCATAACCGTCAACAGCAACACAAATAATAGTTTAGCTCAAGTACCCATACTCATCATCATGTCTTATGATTTAAATATACCATGGCCAGTAAATAATTATGATAAATCGCCAACATTACAACAATTAACCAATCTTCGAAATATTATCATCACTAATTATTCATTAGGTATAACTCATCAAGCAATTAATTTCCAAATATCAATAGAATCAGTGAAAATACCAACCACAACTACTGCCACCACCAAAATCAATCCAATACCTATAAATCAATTATTAAATGAATTATTACCTAAATTCCCCAAATTAAAATTATTTTCTCGATTAACTTTAATAGTTAATGATTCATCAAAATTACCTCAACTCAATAAATTACAAAATCAATTTGATATAATTGCTATTCAGCCATTAAATGAAAAAGTTTTACAATTATCAATATTAAATTTAGATATTGATTTAATATCAATTAATTTAGCATCAAAATTATCATTTTATTTAAAATTTAAAACTTTAAATAATGCTACTGAAAAAGGTATAAAATTTGAAATTTGTTATAGTCAATTAATATCAGGCAACACAAACAGTGGAGGAGGAGGATATATTGACGATTCAACAAATACTAATTTGATTAAGAAGAATTTTTTCAATAATGTATTACAATTAATCCGTGGTTGTAGATCAAGAGGTATAATTATATCAAGTGGAGCTCAAACATCATTACAATTAAGAAATTTATCGGATATTTTAATATTATTGAAAACTTTAAGTTCTTCACCTTCAGATTTATCGAAAAATAATTGTTCGAAATTTATAACTATTAATCCAGAAAGAGTATTAATTAATGGGAAATTAAAACAAAAATCTCATCGACAAACTATTGTTGTTAATAATGATGGGGATTTATTGCAAGAAAAACAAACAATTTCTGGTAGTGGGGGTGGGTTTAAGAAGAAATTAGATGATACTTCATCTGGCCGATTATTGAAAAAGAGGAAAACAACAAAATAGAATAAGTGTATATAATGCAAGTGTATAAAGTATGAAATAATACAAATTAATCGAGTTATAAAACTCAGAAAAGAAGATTTAGTGCTTGGTGTTAACTGAAAATAGATGATTTTAATGGTTTTAATTTACTTGGAGTTTCATTAACTTCCAACAATTCAGATTGATTATTCAGTTTCTTAGCCTTCTTTTTCTTTGTTGAAATTAAATCATTAGTCATTATTGATGATTTGCGTTTGAATTGTAAAAATATCGATGGTTGTCTAGCAGTAGTAGTAGTATTATTGGTTTCACAATTTTGTTTCGAATCAGGTGCAGAATTCAAATTTGATTTAGTATCTGACGCTATACTTGGATTTACCTTGTTAGGCTCATTGTTGTTATTCGAATCAAAAGGTTGAGCTCTCTTAGTAGTAGTAGCAGTTGATTGGCCACTACCAGCTGAATTGAAAAAAGTAGTTCGTCTAACCCCAGGTCGAACATTATTATTATTGGTTGTTGTTGTTTTCGGAGGTCTTATAAATTTACTCCCTGTCGACAAACTAGATATTGATGATTTCTTATCTACTTTAAAAGCATCAAATGGATCATATCGATTTAAATGTCGATTAGTACCACTACCATTGTTACCACCAAATATTAATGTACGATTTACTATAGTATCCCGTTTCGCCTTTTGTAAAATTGAATTTTTATTCCCCATCATCCCATAACTCTTTCTGTTATTGGTATATGCTGGTAAATCATAAAATCTTCTTGATTTAATTGTGGGATCTCTTAATACTTCATCTATGGCAACAATTTTATTTTTCGATTTTTGTCGTTCTAATGATTTATTTGCATGACGTAATCGTTTCGCTGAATCTTTTCTAAATTCATCTCGATCTTGACAATATTTATAATATAATGATTTATATGGCATATCTAATCCACAAATACCACCACTACCACCACCGTGTTTCTGATTCAACTTTATAGGTGAAGTTGCAGCAGATGGTGGTGGTGGTCGATCAGGAAAATCTTTAAGAATTAATTTCATCCATAATTTATCAGAATAAGGTAATAATTGAGAACAATTCAATTCTAATTCATTTAATTGTTTAGCAGGGATTTGTTGTAATATTGGTTCTAATAAATGATATGGAGTAGTGCCAATATCAGTTATCAGATGAATATGTTTTTTAATTGTTGATAATGATATATCAACTAATGACGGTAGCTTTTTGTTCAGTTTTTTAATTTGTGTCAATGGTCGTAGTGATTCCATATTTAATAGTAAATATATACGTTTGATAGATATAATTTGATTGTTTTTGTTGAAGTTGTAAACTCTTTAGATCTAAGTAAGTAGGTTGTACAGCATCAATGAGAAAGAAAGAAAGAAAGAAAGAAAGAAAGACAAAAGAAATAATTTTTTTTTTGAGTAGTGTCCCTAAAGACTGTTCACTTTGCCACACACACGCACACTACCATAACTACTACTACACTAACTGTTGCAAGAACAACCTTAACAATCATGGTGGCGAACAAAAGTACTACAATTATTATTAAACAGAAGTAAATAGGCTATTTAAATACTTACAAATGATAAAAGAAAAGGAAATGTTAATACTATAACAAACTCTAATATCAAGGAAAATTCTTCGTGATTAAACTTTCTAAAAATGCAAAAATTTGCTGCAAAAAGAAAGAAATTGTCATAAAATGAATGAACCCAAGATTATATTATTTGAAAACCAGCTTTTAAACATATTCAATCTTTGATGTTGATTATTGTGTCATTCGCTGTTGATTCATAGTTACAAAATTATACCTAACTTCGCTAAGAAAAGCTAAGCCTAGACCAAAAAGTAATTTCATGACCCCCAAGAATGGCTTACAAAAGAGTATAACCGACAATTATGTCACAGATCAAGCATAAATCCGACCATTCAAGAAAGAACATACCTTTCCAAATATTAAGACAAGGAGTGTGTTTATCGATAAACCTGTATATATATCGCCATATACACACATTTAACACACACACTCTAAAAAAATGTGTTCAAAAATTGGTTGCAAAGTTATTAATACAGATTCTTACTATATAAAGCAGACACTCCTCCCTGTTTATACTTTTATATATATATTTTTTAATATTGAACTCCTTTTTTTCTATTATAGATTATAAGAAAGAAGTTAAGAAGAATTAATTTTCTAATTTATCAATTTCAATTAGAGAGAGTTTCGTATTTCATACCATCTGGCAATTGTATTGGTTTCCTAGAATAAATTGATTAAGCTTATTATTTCACTTAATTCTCCAAATTTACAAAAAATCCATAATAATAGTAATAAACCAAACACAAAAAGAAGAATACACACATTTATATAAACCACTTTCAACAATTACTAATTACCAAATGACTTCACAAGCACCTTTACAAGAGGATACAGGCCAAGATCTACAATCGCAAGAACCATCTGGCTCAAGATATAATGAAGAATTAGTCGAAACGATCAGAGAACTCAAGGAATTCATAGACGATCGATTTGAAGGTTTGGTTAAATCGATGAATTCATTAGAAGAAAGGTTATACCAGTTTGATGTTAACCTAAAAGCGTTTATGCAAAAACAGGAGGAATACTTTGAAAAAATTACCGTTGAGTCTGTAAGTAACGGAAACAAGTAAGTGAGGTCAAGTATTTCGAAACAGTACTTGGTGATGAGAAAGAGGAATTATAATCAATCATCATTCACGTGATTGAACATATATACAAGTGATTTAACGTACTATCAAACGTTTCAATATTAGTTAGTGTGTTCAATTTATTATTTGCGATGAATCTCTATCTTTTTATTGTTATTTCTCAATCGGAAATAAAAAAATAAAATTAAATAACTCAAATCCTCAATCTCTTCAATATACTCAAGACTTTTATATATTTAGCAATCTGAAAATTAAGATAGATATCTGGATAATGTATATAGTTAGAGCTCAGCCGTACTACTAGATAGATTGATTTGATAATTGTAAAGCATTGAGAAGTTCATAGCAAGTTTAATGGCAATCAAAATAAAAATTGATTAGAATTGCCGGGTGTAAAAAATTGCATTTCCTAAAATCGGATTCGGAATTAACAAATGTGGGTGTAATTTTTGTACTTAATTTTTCGGATGAGAGAAAAGAAAAAGAAATGGCAACATTTTTTTTTCCGATAGACGGGTGGTGGTGGTGATGGAAAGACGTGTCGAACTCGGCTCTAACAAAATGGTGGGCGCGTGGTTGGTAGCAATGGCAGCAGAAATAATGGTTATCCGTGTTTGTGTGTTTTAGTGCAACCATCATTTACATCACTTTGCTTAGTAAGTAAGTAATAATTAATAATAACCATTTAAGCCGTTCGGAGATAATTACATTCCGTCCACACAAAATTTTTTTTTTTCCTTTCCCGTTTGCTTTCCATTGCTTCCATTGCTTTACATACTCCAAACACTCCATACACTCCATACACTCCATACACACTGCACTCTATATATATTCCATAACAACAATTTTAATAACAAAAAATTTCTTACTTTTATTTGTTTCAGATTCCTTACTCTTTTTCTTCTTTCTTCCTACTCTTTCTTCTTCTTATTGGATTATTTGTTCACATATTTATTCTAATAAACCCTTGTCTCTCCACCCATACTTCTCATGTTTGCAAAATTAAGAAATAAAGTATCTACTCCACCACCTCCAGTTGCTACTACTGGTTCACCAACTTCTTCTTCATCGGAAATCACCACCACCACCAACGAAAAATCATCTAGTACCGCTAGTTTATCCACAGTTTATATACCATTTTCTACTCCTTCATCCGAATCACATATCCCTTCAGAACCAGAATTAACTCAAGAACAAAAAGATAAATATTTACATGTATTGAAACATTTCCAACAATCAGATTTAAAAATTGCTATTAGTGAAGAAACTCATAAACATAAACGAAAAACTAAAGAATTAACTATTGGTGAAAAATCTTGGATCACTAGAGAATGTATATTACGTTATTTGCGAGCTACTAAATGGCATGAATCTGAGGCAATTGATCGTATTGAATTAACCTTAAGTTGGAGACGTGAATTTGGTATATCCGAACCATTTGATAATGAAAATAAAGTTAATGGTGAATTAGTTAGTGAAGAAAATGAAACTGGTAAAGAAGTCATATTAGGTTATGATAATGATTCACGTCCCTGTTTATATTTAAAACCAGGTCGACAGAATACTAAAACTAGTGAACGTCAAGTTCAACATTTAGTTTATATGTTGGAAAGAGTCATTGATTATATGCCTGCGGGACAAGATTCATTAGCGTTATTAATTGATTTTAAAGCACATCCTGTTGGTACTCAACTGGGGAAAATCCCTCCTGTAGGAATTGGTAGACAAGTTTTACATATTTTACAAACTCATTATCCTGAAAGATTAGGTAAAGCATTATTAACAAATATACCTTGGTTAGGTTGGACTTTTTTGAAAATTATTCATCCATTTATTGATCCATTAACTAGAGAAAAATTAGTTTTCGATCAACCATTTATAAATTATGTACCTAAAGAACAATTGGATAAAGATTTTGAAGGATTAGTTAATTTTGAATATGATCATAAAAAATATTGGGATGTAATGATAAAAATATCTCAAGATAAAAAACATCAATATTTTGAACGATTTGAAAAATTTGGTGGAATCGTTGGATTAAGTGAAGTTGATTTAAGAGGTAATAATGAAGAATTAATTCATCCCGTTGGAACCATCTAAAATGATACATGTACCTTTATATATATTTGATTTTTCCCAGAAATCTTGTACCTATAGTTGATTTTTTTAATTATTTCATAGATATCATTACATATAGAGAAAACCCCCATATATATTTAGCATCAATTTTTATAAATGTATATTAGATCCTTATTCCACTTACTTATTTATTGTAAAAATGGGTTGGCATTTTTACGTTTTTCTATAACCCCACTATTAATATCAATCATATTTTGCCAATCAATAGGATACATTAAATCACCAGCACCATTTTCACTTTTAGCGAAAACAACCCCCAACTCATTTTTTGCCGTTGTTAAATAATAATTAGATCCATCACCTAATGATATAACTTGAGCTTTAACAATATCACCGGGTTTAAAACAATCAATTAATTTTAATTTATCTCTTTCAGTCGATCTAATATCATTAATTCTAATTATTCCTTTAAAATTTTCTCCCAATTCATAAATTTGTACTGATTGATTAGTTGATTGACTAGAAGCAATTGAATTTTGATTGAAATTATGTTGCGAATTACTTCCGGTAATTGACATTGATACATGTGATCCATTCCCATTATTACCAAGACCTGAATCTGGTAAAATGTTGGTGGTGGTATCTAATGATATGATTTCACAATATGCTTGGATTTTAGTGATTTTAGTAATACGAACTAATACAATATCATTTTCTTTAGGTAATGCAATTGCTGAAAATGCCTTGGAGCCTGATTGATTAATAGTAGTGGTGGAGGTGGTGGATTGATGTTTGGTAGATTTTGGTATCACAGTGACTAAATAACTTTTAACATATTTATCTTTATCTTTATCTTCATCCAGTTTAGTTTGCTCATTATCGATAACCATATCATCATTGTTGGATGGTTTTGATGTTGGGGTTTGATCAATAGGTGAGATGGATACATTCCCTAATATTGTCGATACTATAATTGGCATTGATTTAACTGAGTTTGTTGAGGTGTTTGGCGATGGGATATTGATATTTGATATTATTGTCCCCGATCCAGGAATATATTTCACTGGTATAGATGAATCGTTGTTGCTATTTTCTAATTTATAAGTAGGAGTAATATATTGTCCTGGAACAACAATACTAGAAACATTACCATCAGTAGTAGTGTTTGACATATCTGTCATATTAGAATACGTCTGCTATTAAACTTAACTGTAAGCACTTCCAAAAATGAAAGAAAGAATGGATGGGTGGTTGTTGTAGGCTTATTTTTTTTTTCAGCTCTTCTCAAAATTTGGTGCCAAAAAACAAAATTGAAACCAATTAAACACAATTGCTACAGAATAATCAACTAAACAACTCCTTACCAATTCACAATCATTTCTTCCAAAAATGAGCAGCAGCAATACAGACAATCAATATCCAAAATATATCAACGATACAACACCACCAACAATAACATTAAAAGAGTATGATAATGCATCATGGGCTTCAACAACTTGTTTAGATCATAACCCAATTAAGAATCAATATATTGTTGTAGTTATGGAAAATCCTAATCAAATAGTAGCAATTATTGATCAACAAGATAATATGATTCTAGATATTTTATTTAAAAATGCTCATGATGCTCATTCAAAACAAGAATATTCCACGAAATGAAAAAAATGAACAGGGTCACTAGTAATAAAGCAAGCAATGGAAAAGAAAATGAAGGAGAAGAAGAAAATGATGATACGGATACTAGGTCAATGGGGTCAAATAGAGGAAGGATTATAGATCAATATATATATTTACAATATAATGTATTTATTTAAGAAACTCGGGGGGACGTGAAGGGGGAGGGGGGAGATTGGTGGATCATAAGAAGAATCATTTAATATCATGATAAACTCTTAATCTAAAAGTGCTTGTCAGTTTAACCTACAACAACATATTATTATATTAACTTACCTAACTTACTGTGTTTAACAAAAAATAGAAAAATTGATATAATTAAATATAGAGAAAAGATAATTCCCCTTTAGGCTATGTCATCCGTGGTGGTAAACCGTAAGCGGCAACTGAATAGTCGTGTAGATTTGAGAATATGAATAGATTTAGTGGGATATATATAGTCGTGTAAATTGGCTAATATATTGAGTCACTAATATAATTGTGTTATAGGTTAATTCTGCCTCGTCCGCCCTCTATACCTAACTTAAACACTGGGAGAATCTATATACTTATATACTACTCCTTCAGAGTACTACACGGGTAAAATCCCGCACGCCTTAGCGTCTTGCTCCTATCATTTCTGCCAAGGATATATATGATTGGGAAAAAGCCTAATAGCTTAATTCCTGGTTACATTCGACCATGTGATATAGTCTGTTACCTTTACATCCATGTTACATCGTCTATTATCTCCTTAACCACTCTTCTGAGCCTGTTTGGCTTTGTTCATTGCACCTAGTAGTCCAATATCATCATTTCTATTGTATGTGGGTAAGGTTTGAGCGTTGCACCACCTAACGCAGTCCAGGTGTGTCTGTTCAGAATAAAATGGATATATAACTGGCAAATTCTTATTTGACGAGAAAAAAAAAGAAACAGCAACTACAAACAAACATACCAATACCTCCCTGGAATTCAAAAACTACATACAAATAATTAAAATCTAACTTATCTAAATCGTTGACAGTTGAACGAATATTACGGGTGAAATATCCTGTAATAGTGATACGTTCGCTTAGGATTTCTAGCAACCAAGAGGTTAAAATATTGTGAATATTATCCTCAATTTGATTTTACCAGGTTTTACATCTGAGTAAGATTCTACTAACAGTCGATAGGTTTAGCAGTGTATAGGATAATAGAATGATGTTCATTATTGTTATATGAATGAAATTGTAGAAGCTAGGCACGTTTTTACTCTAATAATAATCAACCAAGTAGGACAAATTATTATCGGCTGATAATTTCCTACAAATATTTATTCACCTTTGAAGTGATTCATTGAGTTCACTAATGCTAAACTGATTAGTGAAGTGATGGCCACTATAAGTGAAAAACATCAAGTTTACACCAATCAGAGCAATAGAGTGAGGTATATTGATTTATCTTTAGAAAATAGCATACTCTTTCTAGTCTCGAAATTTGATCAAAATTTCAACTCCAAAAAAATACTCCCAACCGGATAGTAGAGTCATTTCGATTCACACCAAGTAACACCTACACTGTCAACTTCTAGAGTCGAAGCACCAGATTTGCTACAACAAAGTAAAGCAGCTGGGGAGGGGGAGATGCTAACACGTAGGCTCATAAACTTCATGCTAACTCTAAATATATTCCATCCCAACATTTAAAAGTGACTTGTGTTTCAAAGACTCATAATAAATTTATGAAACACTCGCCAACTTCCTTGATGATATGTTATTGAAAATTGATGGAACGACCATAATTAATTCTTTAGACTTACCAAGCTGTTCAATGTGCAGATAAGTAGAATTTTATAATTACAAATATTAAATTGTTCAACCTGTTTAAATTGTATAATTTAATTTAATTGAATTTATATCTATGTATACATATCCCAAAATCTATTTCTAAAATTCAATCCAACAAAAAAAAAGAAACACCTCCTTTATATTATACCTTGTCTTTCTGTTCTAAAAAAAATGTGTATAACATTTTGATTCAACATGAATTTCCATTTCACTTTTAAAACTATTCAATTCATCTTTAATTTGTTGAGCTAATAATGGAGTCAATTGATTACATGTAGCAGTATCAGGATGTCTATCATATTCATCTTCATTATAGGTATCATATAATATAATTCTTGAACTAAACCTAACCCCATTAGTGATTTGCAATTTTCCAACTTGTAGTGGTGGTGGTGGAGCTGGTCTTGGAGGTATTGAATTGAATTTTGGACTTGAATTTGAATTTGGAGAATTAGATGGATTGTAGTTGTTATTCTTTCTGTTGCCCCATTTTTTACTAATCATTGAAGTGAATGATCTTGGTGATGATTCTGAATTAATTGATGATTGGTCAGAAATAGATGGGATTTTATTATGAGTGAATTTTTTCAATGGTTGTAAACTGAAATGTTGTTGAGTCTGTGGTGGCGATGATGATGGAGGCGGCGGCGGTTGATTGAGTGGTTTTTTATTGATATCATTCGATTGTTTAGGTGAAAATACTGATGATTTAGTTGATGGTGCCGGTGATTGTGGTTGAGCTATTATATTTGGTTGAGAATTAGTAGGTGGTGGTGGAATTAAAGGTGATACTTTGTCATTAGCAGTACTATTACTATTATTAGTATGAACACTTCCAGGTACTCTATTCTCTTTATTTTCAATATAATCATCATTAGTATTATAAAATCTTGATGCACTCGAAATCTCATTTCCTTGTTCAAAACTATATGCATCATCATCTTCATCTTCAGAACTACTACCAAATCCTCCACCTACTGAAAGTGAAGAATCATCATCACCATCATCATCATCATTAAAATTAATATTAAATGATTGATGAGAATCACTACTTCTTAAGGCTTCCTTTTTAAGTTTCCCAGTAAATGAAGGTGCATTCATACCTTTAAATGACATTGAAATTGGTCTATTTTGTTTAGTGAATTTGCCATTTTCTGATCGTTGGGATTTGATTCTATAAGCACTTTCTAAAATAGGTGAAGCAATAATGACTTGGTCATCAATGATATCGTTATTATTCGCTTTCTCATTAGATGTTTGATGTTGGTCGTCATCTTTTTCTTCAACGCTAGTTTTCGGTGAATCATCATGTTTCATTGAAAGTGGTGATGAAGTTGGAGTTTTAGAATCAATCGAATCTTTATTACTAATATCAATAGTTTCTTTATCTGGTATAGTAATTGCTGGAATTGAGTTGAGTTTAGACTCCATAGTTGTTGGCTTATCATCTAAATTATCTTTATTAATAACAATAACTGGTGGTTCAGGAGTCGATTGATCAACAATCTTTCCCTGCAGTTGCAGCTCCTCTTCTTGCTGTTGTAATTTATTAGTAGAATCATTATCAAAATGATAATTAGCTAATGGAGACGAAGGAGTTGTTGACGATTGCATAAATTTACCATTGTTGTTAATTGGAGATCCTGGAATAGGTGAATCAAGGAAATTCATATTTTCAACATCAATAAATTCACTAAATTCCATTAAATCATCATCACCAGTATCAATACCACTATTATCTCCAAACCCATTATTTGATCCAAGAATATTTTGACCAATAGCACCACCACTAGGACCAATATCAGTGATTGTAGTAAAAGTATCATTATTGGTTGTGGTGGTATCATTAATCACCTTGAAATTACCACTAGTATCAATATTGTTGATATTGTTGTTGGTTGTTCCTGAAACGGTACCATCAATTGAATTCATCTTTAATTCTTCATTCAAATTACTTTTTCGACTAGTTGAATTTTTCAAAATAGAATTTGATCTGGTAATACCATTATTACCATTGTTACCAGTAGTTGGTTTTGATATAGGTCCAACATAATGAACAATATTATCATCACTACCATCATAATTAACAAATGAACTACGCTTATTAGATTTCACTGATTTCATTGATCTTGACCGTTCTAATGATACAATACTTTCCACTTCATGAGCATTCAATGATTTAGGAAATAATGCTTCACCCAATAATTGAGTATTAGGTTTATCTTCTGTTGCATGAACATTATTGTTAGTCTGTTGTTGAGAGTATCTTATTGGCAGTGGTGGTTTGATAGAAATTAATGAGGATGATGTTGGTGGACCGGAAAATCGTTTGATAGTTCTTTGAAGTGGACTACTATTGTCATCATCATCATTAGTATTAGTGTGTTGTGCTTCCCGTTTCAAATCAATTGATTTAGGTGAACTTTGATAATTGACTTTAAATGGTGATCCAAATTGATTAGAATCAATTAAAGGTGGTATTAAAGAAATTTCTTCACCATATTTATTCCCTGAAGATAATTTTTTAGGTGGATCTTCAGTTAAATTTTGAGCATCATAATAATCAAAATCTTTTTCCTTTTCTTGGTCATCATCATCATCGTCTGAAGCACCTTGTTCTTGCCCTCGTTCAATTGATTTGGAATTTGGTAATCGATCAACATTATCGTCATCTTCTTCATCATCACTATTATTATGAATATTACCAACATCTTTATAGCCTTGTCTCTTTTTCGATGGTTTAATATCTTCTTCACCCGAATGTTCATCTTCAATATCATCATTTTGATCTCCAATATAAACACTATCTTCACTAACTTCTCTAATAAAATTAAATGAATTTCTATTAACTGGTGGTGCCAGTAATCCAAATTTAGAATGTTCTTCATCTGGTTGTATTAAGTTGTTATTGTTAGTTGAATTGACAACCGGTTTATTCCCATTCAATGAAGAAAGTGAAGGATTCGAATTAGATGCCCCTTTTTTCAAACCAGATTGTTGATGTGACGATCCAAGTTTATTCAAACTATCAGACGATTTATTCTTTTTAAATCTATTCATAAATGAAGTATTTGTTTTAGTTGGCAACGGTGCTTTAGATTCCAGTTTTGTGCTTTGTTCATTATTAGTAGTATCTTCGACATCATCAATTGATTTTGGTTGTTCTGATAACATTTGCATATTCGGAGTAGAATACGATTTTGAAGTCATTTTTTTAGGTTCCAGCAGTATTGATGAATTGGATTCATTTAATGAATGACTCTTTGATTTTGATTTAAATAATGATTTGAAACTAAATTTCTTTTTCCCATTACTTGATTTCAGATTAGTACTTGCAGTAGATGGTAAAACCCCTGAAGAAGGTTGTTGTTCCTTATTCAACTTGCTGAAATCATTCAATGTATTACTTCGTTTATGCAGAAGGGTTTTATTTTCTGGATGAAAATCAGTTGATGTTGTAGCGTTACTATTTTTACGATTGAATTTACCCTTCATAATTGAATAAGTTGAATTTGATCTTGGTTGAGATGGTCGTTTATGAGGTGACCCCAATGATACAGAATCATTGGTTGGTTGAGATGGTAATGGGGATCTTGGTGGAGGTGTATGTGATGAACTCATTGAATCATTATCATTATCATTAGTTAAAACCGTCAACATACTTTTGGATTTACGAACAATTTTTGGACGTGAAGAATTATTATTCAGGGGTGAATGAGACGAAAAATTGGAATCAAGGGACATATTAGAATTTGAATTATTGCTAACAGTACGAATAATATTATAATTATTATTATAACTATTACTTTTGTTATGATGATGGGTGTTAGTATTGGTGGTGGTAGTAGTATTATTTCCTGGATATGCCGGTTGATTTAATGGTATCGACACGTTTTTATTAAATAAATTATTTTGATTGGAATGCGAAGTAGTATTATAAAAGGGATTATTATTGTTAGTCGTAGTATTAGTAGTAGTGTCCGTAGGATGTTTTACATGTCTAGGTGGATGTAATGGTTCAGAACTTTTAGGAGACATCTGTTGATCAGTTGAATTTAATGGTGACTGATGAAATGATGGTTGATGATGATGTTCTTGTTGTTGAAACAGTTGTTGGGAAGAAGAATGAAAATTCTCTTTAATTTGTTTGTTGGAGAAATTTGCGTTAAATTTATTCTTGTTGTATTGCGCACCACCGCCAGCACTACCGACATCGACACCACCATCGCTAACACCACAAAATAAATTATTTTTAGATTCATTTTTAGCCATGATTGTATTAGTTGTTATAGTAGAATTACTATTTTCATTATCAAAATTAGATTCTTCAGTTATATCAACCATTTTTAATTGAGGAGATTCAAAACTATGGGGTGTAAAACTTTGGAAAGTAAGTGGTTGCGATATGATTGGAGTATCATCAGTACTATACCCGGACTCACTAATTGTTGAAATTGACGATTTATTATATTTGTGAGAATTAACTGACGATGATTTACTCGTCTTGGTAGTCAATGGATAGCCATTACTATTATTATTATT